>Ga0228710_1005815_pt1 | contig 19020 bp, 12 predicted proteins | sample MedpolnodulmetaG_FD_177995 | JGI IMG/M metagenome (GOLD analysis project Ga0228710, IMG submission 177995) | Root nodule microbial communities from Medicago polymorpha collected in Santa Monica, California, United States - pink nodules | ecosystem: Host-associated > Plants > Roots > Nodule...
CAATAATCCCAAGGCACCTTTTTATTATTTATTTTATTTTATTTCAAAACAAAAACTAAACCTTTTTACTCTTAAAACTTTCATTCTAATCATTGTTAAAAGTTAATTAAATTCATAACTCCCTGTCAGAACGATACTCTATTTTTACTACTTCGGTAAAACCGCACACTTGCGGTTTTGCTCATCACTCACCAATGCACATAAATCACCAAGGTTCACCAAACACTTAATCAAATATGACGCATTTAACAAATTCATCAAATGTATGTAATGCGCCTAGACACGACTCCTACATGCATGCGATACCGGCACCAACAACGTCTAGGCTGTCACCCCATGATGTCAACAACACATCATAATCACCTCAACTGGATATAAATATCCCACAACTTATGAATGCATGAACATATGACACACTATGCACATGTTCACAACAACAACTCACCATCATTGGATATAATATCCTATATCACCTTCATTTTGCAAATATGCATTCAATATTTGATTATGCTTATATAAGTCCTTCAATATTTGATGAATGGAAAAAGTTTTCATGGATGAATGCATGTATGCATGATTATGCTAAAGAACAAAGAATACATGGTGGGGTTAAGTCTACAATGTTGGAGTTTAAAGGGTAACAACGTCATTCGGTAAGGACTATGGTTTTCAATTGCACATGTAACAAGGGTTCTACCATGGTTCCCAAAGTTTTCAACCACTTCCGAATATTTATCGGGTGACGGGACTACTCCCATTCCAACAGTATTTGTAGGGTAGTCTCGTTTGGGTGTAGTATCGCGTATCAACCAATTCAAGAGTACTCTCGATTAGCCACCGCACTACGTCCTAAAAGGCCAAGATGGGTTAAAGGTAAGTAAAGGTTCTCAACTTCGACGATCACTTGAAAATATCATGCCAAACATGAGTACTCACGTTGACAAAGTATACTTCCAAGATCCCTCCATTGAGTGAGGTTATCACATGTGCCTATACCGAAGAGTACTCTTGGCATGGAACTATGATTATACCACCGTCCGATCTTAAATTTCCCTCAAGCTTGGGTATAGAGCTTATCGCATATAGAAAAGAATAAACATTTAGGCACGTATTTACAAGGTGTAAGTAGTAAAAGGCACAAGTATAAAGAAAGACAAGTTAGGTGTAACCCACTTAGGAAGAATATCCCCAGTGAAGTCGCCATTTCTGTGCTCTTGATTTTCGGATATCAAACCATTGTTTGGCTTCAAATCGTCAATCTTTGAACTTTCTACTTTTATTCGTGGGAAGGGAAAAAGAGAGAAAAACCCTTAGAGATTGTGGATCCGGGGGTTGGTTTCGAAAAGGGAAGGTTTGACGCACCCTAAACGACTACGGTACTCCGTAGGAACCTCTTGCCTAATTATCTCGTGCTAAGTTATTTGCTTATTTTGAAAATACTTGCCTAAATGTCTAAGTGAAAGAATGGATGAAGAAGAAGTATGTTTTTGGTTATTTTTATTTGATTTGGAAGGATTGCGTCCTTTGCCTACATACCCTTAAAGAAAAGGGATCAAAACCAATGTAGTTCACTCTTAAAAATTTATTTGATGAGTTGGATTGATTTTAAAGTTTTTGAAAATGGTTTTAAGAAGAGGAAAGAGGCCTCAAAGGCATAGAAGAATAAAAGAAGTGAGGTTGTTTGATTTTAATTAAAAGAAATCCAAGTCTAATATGGATATTAAAGTTGCTTAAAATTTGATTAAGAAAATAAAAAGAAAACAAACCCTTGGGTTAAAATCCAAGGTTTCTTAAGAAAATATTTTTTGAAGTTTGATATATTTGATATTTTTTGGTAAAAAGATTTTTCTAAGCTAACGGTAAAAAAAATTAGACGTTTCGACGTAACGTAAAAAATAAAATGTGAAAGGAATTACCAAGGATGTTGGATCCTAAGTAAAATTTCATCCTAAAATTACTAGTTGTTCATTTTTAAGGCTCTCAATTTAGTCCAATAATTTATCCTAGTTTGCCCTAATTCATTTAGTCCTCGCTCACGGTCATGACATAATGCGGTAAATAAATTGTGGTGTCGGTGCATTTTTATTATGTGAGTATTACATAGTCCCTAAATACATGCTAAAGCTTCAAGGAAAAGTAAATGACAATAACAATAAAGTGCATAAATTAAATTACATCAAATCCTAACATATACACACTAAAAATTTAATGAAAATAAAATGACAAAAGAATTAAACACGCATGATATAATGAACAACAATGATGCAAAGACAATATAAAAAAATGACAAAAGAAGGAAAAAAAATAGTAAATACACAATTACTACAAGTCAAAAATATTTTTAAAGAACTTAGATAAAAAAAATTAAGTGAAAGAAATGCAGGTAGTAAAAACAGTAGTGAAAATAGCAAAACAAAAGAGAAAACAAAAAACAGTTTAGGCCTATGCAAGGATCCAGTGGGCTTAGGAGATTTGATCTCAGCCACTAGATCAAAGATCAAAGGGTAGAAACAAATTGTTCATGGTAAGCCAAAAAAACGAGTTACATATGAACGGAGACAAATCAACAAACTGACTGTCAGATCTACGATCTGACGGTTCAAACACGCAGGTATATAGTAACACAAGTACACAAGCGCACGTGAGATCTATGATCATCATCGGCCGTTAGATCTTGGATCTAACGCCCTAGATCCTGAAGGTATATTGGATACCATGGAATCAAGCACGTGAGATCATTAAAAAAAACAGCACTATAAAAAAACAAAATCTAACAAAAAACAATATAAACTAGAATACTTCTCTCTCTAACTTAAGTTAGAGAACTTAAGTTAGAGAGAGAAGCTCCTCCCTCTCTCTAAACAACAACAAATCGGAGAAGAAGAGCACATGGTGGTTGGAAGTGCTCCGACGCGGTGGTGGGCCGGAGAGCCGCCGCGTCAGACCATTTTTTATTATTTTTTTAAAATTTTTATGCTAAAAGACTCCTCTTCTTCTCCTCTGTCCGAATCCATACATAGAAACACAAGATCAAACTCGAAACGACCTAGATCTACATTTCTTTTTTCACAAAAATTTGGAAGATAAGGACCTTAAAACCTTTTAAATCTAACAAACAGAGAGCTGAGATCTACCTTTCTTTTGTTCTGGGTGCTTCAACTTCGTATTTCTCCTTCCTTCTTGCTTGATTCCGATCCGCTTGGGTCTTGCTCGAAAGGTTTGTTGTTGTTGCTCCAAGAACAGTGACGAATCTGTATTGCAGTTTGTTTCAAATATGTGAACTTATGAGCAATGTTGAACCGATTCGATCCTGCTTCTGAGCGGTGACGGTTTGGTTAGGGAATTGTTGTTCTAGAGAAAACGAGAGGCAATGTTTATGATTCGTTTATGAGGCTTAAATTTGACCATGATAATTATTATTGTGATGATTTTCGATGGGTATATTTGTTGGTTTTTGATGATTTTGAGTGGCGAAAAGTTTATGTTGCTATTATTGATGAATTTGGATTCTGAAAAAAATTCATGATGTTCTTCATTTTTTGGATTTTTTGTTGTGTTTGATCTAAAAAGGAGGAGAACGAGAGGAGATTAGGGTTTGTGTAGCTGCTGATGCGACTTGACTCTGACCCCAGCTGCAATAAATGCAGGCTTGAAATAGTGCTACTTTTTAGGGTTTTGAAATTGAGGACCAATAAGCTTGTGACATGTGGCCTGGCTTGGAGAGAAAGAAAAGTTGGGATGCTTTTTCTCGACCACTAGAATTTGGACAAGTGTACAGGACTAAAGGACTAGAACAAAATGCTTTTAAAAACTTAAAATAATGAATAAAATGAAAATACAATAAAATAAAAAATATGATATAATTAAATACGAAAAATTAAAAAAAATCATAAAATAAAAATGAAATTAATTTAAAAAGAAGAAATACAAGACATAAAAATAAATAAATTAAAAAGTAATTAAAACTGTTCCTTTCGTTAACCAAATGAGGTATTTTAAAATACCCCTCTGCCGAAATTTCGTCTGAGACAACGAAATCACTCGGCTTTGAAAATACCAATAAAAAACTTTTCAACTGATTAAAATATGAATAAAAGCTTCAACTATTTAAAATACGAGTAAAAAAGTTTTAATTAACTAAAATACGAATATAATTTTTCAATTACTCAAAATACGAATAAAAATATTTTAACTACTTAAAATGCGAATAAAAAGTTTTAACTAATTAAAATGCGAATAAAAATCTTCAACTATTTAAAATACGAGTAAAAATGTTTTAATTAACTAAAATACAAATAAAAAATTTCAATTACTCAAAATACGAACAAGAATGTTTTAACTGCTTAAAAAGCGAATAAAAAGATTTAATTAACTAAAATACGAATAAAACTGTAACTGTTTTAAAATACGATTGAAAAAGTTTTAACTAATTAAAGTGCGAACAAAAAATATTTATTGGTCAAAAATTAGGGTATGACAACCTTCATTTTGCAAATATGCATTCACCAACAATATCACCATCGTTTGCATGTAATAATTCAACAACATAATTCATCACCAAAACAAACACCTTTCATACATGCAAGCACCACAACTATCACCATCAAATTTGCATATAAGAATTAAACAACATAATTCAATGAGATATTCTTACCTGAACTCTCACCCAACACATCATCCTTACACCAAACCAATAAAAAAATGACACATGTTATTAACTTTAAAAAAAGTGTGATTTTAATTAAGGAAATGGAAGAATAAATGGTGGTAGGTGGTTCTTGTCGGTTAAAGAAAGTGGAAAAAGGAGAGAGACATATTAAAAATAATGAGGAAAAAATCTGATATTAATTCTTTTTATTATTTTAATGAGGTGTTAGATTTTAATTGATTGAGTGTAAGAATGATGTGTTGGGTAAGAGTTCGCCTAAGAATTTCTCTAATTCAATACACACAATCACCATATCCAATATGAACATTAAGCATATATAAATTCACCACCAACAATCGACATTCACATCAATATCAACAACGTCACCACAAATCAACAACTTCATACAATTTCTCACAATCCAAACAAAGGAGATAATACACCATACTATGATAAACATCATATTCAACACCCATCAATCATTCACACATCTTCATATAATCATAACAACCTATTCACAAAAGATTTGCAAGGTATTCGGTCTTAAAGATCATTGACAAAGTTCGTCTATCATTTTACAATCTTGAAACAAATGAGACAATTGAATCAAAACTAAGCAAACAAGTTCTAGTGCCTCAACCATTTATACACTTAGATCACATATGAGTGCAGTTGAGTATACATGTGCGTTTCATCGGCCAAGTGCAACGAAATCATAAAAATCACAAAGTTCGTCTCTCTTTATTATTTTTCAAAAGAATTCCACTTTCAAAGCAAAACAAGTTAAAACTCAATGAAATCAATCACAACCATTTTTAGAAATCATAAAATCAGTATACAACCTTAACCCTACCCCTTTTCCTTAAGAAAAACAAGTTTCGAAAAATTCGATGTTCTTGATGTTTTCAAAAGTTTGAGGTATGATTTATCAAACCAAGTTCAAATCAATACAATTGATGTTTACTGAGCATTAAAAAGCTTAATTACATTTAATTACATCAAAAGAATCAATTTGGAATGATCTGGATCGACCCCAAACCCTAAAACGACAAAAATATGAGTTGCTGGCAACTCGCCATTTTGAGCTGGACATACCACTTCACTCGCCATGGCCACCAGTTTACTCGCCATGGCGAGCTTGGACAGTCAGCTCTCGGGAAAAACTCCATTTTCACTCCAAAACCCCAATTTTGATTCCCCATTACCCAAATTCGTCCCCAAAGTTTATCTAAACGTTTATGAACATAAAAATGCACTCAAATCCATATAAAACTTGAATCAAAACATCATTCCATCACAAATCACCATTTCACCCATTTTTCATAAAACCTTCAAAAACAATTCAAATTCACACCACAACTCTATGATTATGAATACACATAGTATCAATCATCAATAACAACATCTCATAACAACAACAACAACAATTAATCATGAATTCATCAACAATCCAACAACAACAATATCATACTTCACCAATTTTTGAGCAAAATACAAAGTATTCACATATATACATCTTAAACATGTAATTTCAACATCAATAACTTAATTATCATCAAATTCACATACACAAACATTGCATCAAAACATGAGTACAAAATTTAACAATTAAATTCACAATAGTCACTTTTCACAATTAAGCACTTATGGGTTTTAAGTAGAAAAGAGATTATACTAAAAGATTATGATAGAACACTATCCCCATTACCTCAAACCTTCAAGAATTAGAATCCTAGCCTCACTTTTGCTCCAAAGCTCCAATCCAAGCTTTCTCTCTCTATATCTTCTTCTAACCCTTTTTCTCTTCCTCTAGCTCTTTCTCTCTTTACCTCTCTCAAAAGTTATGTGAAAATGAACAAATGATTCTATGAGACCTAATTTCCTCAAAGACTAGAGTTTAAATAGGCTCCTCACTATTGGGCTCAACCCTTAAAATATCATAATTGGCTTAAGACTCTCCTTAACTAACTCACAAAGTTTCTACTCACTTACGGTTAAAAATAACGAATAGCTACCGACTCTTAACTAATTACCACAACCCACTAGTAACTTAGTAAAAATAATGGTTCCTACTTGAAAGACTAAAAATAATCCTCACAGTGAAATTACTGATTTACCCTTGCTCACACAATGACCAAAATACCCTCCTAACACCGAATTCTAATAATCTCAACCAAAATACAATAGAGGCAATTAATCACGTATAAGCACAAATAAACACATAAAAATTAATTAAATAAATCTAACGAAAATTGGGATGTTACAACTCTCCCCGTCTAAAAAGAATTTACGCCCTCGAAAATTACCTGATGGAAGCAACTCCGGATACGAAACCTTCATCCTACTCTCTGATTCCCAGGCAGCACTCTCACCAGTTGGTCCAACCCAAATCACCTTCAACAAAACGATCTCTTTGCGTTGTAAACGCTTCACCTCTCGATCCTCAATCCTAACTGGCTAAGTCTCAACGGTCAAATCATCCCTTACTTCCAGGTCATCCACTTGAATCACATGAGACACATCATACACATACTTCCGCAACTGAGACACATGAAACACATCATGAAGATTCGACAAAGACGGTGGTAACGCAATCCGATACGCTAACCTTTTCAACAATCTCAAACGATCCAACAAAACGAGGAGTCAACTTCCGGCACTTCAAAGCACGTCCAATACCGGTTACATGATTTACCCTCAAAAACACATGATCAGCAACCTGAAACTCAATGTCCTTCCTCCTATTATCATGATAACTCTTCTGCCTACTCTGAGACGCTCTCATCTTATCTTGAATCATCTTTACCTTCTCCGTAGTCTCTTGCACAACTTCTGGTCCTAACAAAACACTTTCACCTGACTCATACCAACACAACGACGTTCTACACCTTCGTCTATACAAAGCCTCAAACGGTGACATACCAATACTAGAATGAAAACTGTTGTTGTAAGTAAACTCAATCAACGGTAAACATTCGACCCAACTGACACCCTGCTCCAAAACACAAGCTCTCAACAAATCGTCCAAACTCTGAATAGTCCTCTCCGTCTGCCCATCGGTCTGGGGATGATAAGCATAACTCATCCTTAACTTAGTTCCCAAAGCAGCTTGCAAACTCTCCCAAAACTTAGAAGTATACCTCGGATCCCGATCTAACACAATATTAGAAGGAATACCATGCAACCTGACAATCTAATCAATGTAGATCTTAGCCAACTTCGCCATAGACATACCGGTCTTGATAGGAACAAAATGTGACGACTTCGTCAACCGATCAACAATCACCCAAATCGAATCAAAACACTTCACAGTCTTCGGCAACATTCCAACAAAGTCCATAGATATACTATCCCATTTCCATTATGGCACAAACAACGGTTGCATCAAACCTGACGGTTTCTTATGTTCAATCTTCGATTTCTGACAAACCAAACAAGCATAACTAAACTCTACGATCTCTTTCTTCTTTCCAGGCCACCAAAACAACCTCTTCAAATCCTGATACATCCTTGTCGCTCCTGGATGAATACTCAAACTACTCCTGTGACCTTCTTCCAAAATTCGTTTCTTAAGCTCAAGCACATTCGGTACACAAACTCTATCACTAAACATCAAAACACCGTTCTCATCCAACCTGAAGTCCCCACCTTTACCTTGATTAACTAACACTACTCGATCTAGAAGTTCCAAATCTTCCTTCTGGCCATTCTTAATCTCTTCCAAAATATTACTTGTCAGCTTCAACATTCCCAACTTCTCAGCTTTGATGAATAAAACTTACACAACAACATATGCTTTGATCGAGAACATGGCACAAAACCACTATCAGTGGACAAGTGAGAGAGTCATCACCGCTTCTTCACCCTCTAAAAAAGAGGCAGATATGTATGAAATTTCTTCCCTTGATCATCTAGCTGCTAAGGTTGACGCACTCACACAAAAATTTGATAAAATGAATACTAGTGTTGTCACACCCGCCCCTGTATCACCTCCTTGTAAAGTTTGTGGTGTATTTGGTCATATTGACATTGATTGCCAACTAGGTAGTGTTGTTGAAGGTGTTGAGCAAATAAATTATGCTCAATACAACCAAGGAATGAGGTAAAATCAAAACTTTTATAAAACTCCTCAAAATTCCTTTGGACAACAAACAGCACCACCCGGTTATGCAAACAACCAAAGAGTCCCTCAAAAATCCAGCTTGGAGATTTTACTAGAAAAATATGTTATGGATCAATCCAAGCAATTTCAAGAACTTAAAAATCAAACTGGATTTTTGAATGACTCTCTTGTCAAGCTAACATCAAAAGTGGACTCCATTGCTACTCACACTAAAATGCTAGAAACTCAAATCTCTCAAGTAGCCCAACAAGTAGCTATTTCCTCTCAAACCCCCGGAGTCTTTCTGAGTCAAATTGAAACCAACCCCAAGTACCATATAAGTGCTATTTCTCTTAGGAGTGGTACACAATTAAAGGACCCCGTTGAGAACAATGAGGGAGAGATAGAGAGTGATGTGCCTCAAAGTGAGAAAGCCATAAGAGAGAATGATAAGCCATTTGTTTCACCACCTCATGACCCTAAAATTCCATTAACACAGGGTTTTGTTAAATCCAAGTTAGATGACCAGTTTAGGAATTTTATTGAAATAATTCCAAACAAATTGCTACCTAAACTTAAGAATCCAGAAAGTTTTTCCATACATTGTGTCATAGGATCTAAAACCATTGAGAAAGCCATGTGTGATTTGGGAGAGAATGTCAGTTTGATGCCTTTGTCTCTTTGTGAAAGATTGGGTATAGGGTAGAGAAACCTCCTTCCAACCGTCAAGCTAATGACTTTAAACGAGCGCTTCGTGGGAGGCAACCCTCGAGTTTTATTGCTTTAATTTTGTAGGTATTTGTCCAAATATGATGCGAAAAAAGGTTTGTTGAATAACATCGCCATCCTTGTTCTTAACAACACGACATTTTCTGCCAGCAAATCCATGCACACAGCCGTACATATTGTAAAACTTGAATGCAACTCCACGATCCGGAAAATGGTACATCATAATTTCATCAGAGCTTAATTCCTTGAATTTAATTTTCTCAAAGTCATTCGTGCAATCAAAAACAAATTCATCATCAAAATTGCACCCATAGAACAAATTGTATGTGTCTTTCATATCATCATCCGAGGAACATACAACACTCTCCGAACAAGAGGTACAACCTAAGTCCTGTACCACATAACATGCAAAATAACTTAGTAATTGCCAAACCTAGGACCGTAATTACCGTACGCTTTTCGCTAATATCTGCAACTTCTAAAATAATCTAGACAATAATGTAATCACTGGAACATACCTCTGAACCTTCCCCAACTATGTTGCCTTCCCATGTTATGTTGTTCACATTTAAAACTTCAAAAATTTCAAGAATTTCACCAATATCCATTTGTTATGCATAATACATACATCATTTGAATTAGATACAATCACTCTGATAACCAAACACGCCAGGAACGCAAAGTTGGGTATACTAGTAGAAAAAAGATACACATTCAATGCCAGTAACTCACACATGGCCGTGCCGATAGACAACACGACCACGCGCCTAAAAATATGAATAAAGGTTGCTATCTTCCAGTGATAACCAACACGGCCGTGCCAAAATTATGCACGACCGTGCGTTACTGAAGAACAACAAATCGATAATGGGGAACATTGAGAGGTATGCTAGGTTGAATGGTGACCACCTTGTTCACATTGCATTTCAAGTATGAAACTACTACTAGTATTCAACAACCATACATCATAATAAAGAATTAAATATGTTTAACAAATTCATATACATACCTTCAAGTTTAAAGATTTCAGAAATCAACCAACAACTTCAATGAATGCAGATCTAGAAACCAAACTAAGTTGCAATCTCCAAACTTCAATGGAAAGTGAAATAAAATGGAACAATCTTGTTGAAGAAGATGAAATTTAAGTTAATGTGTGGGTTGATAATGAGTAACAATTTCTGAAATCTGAACAACATGGGGGGCAATGAAGATGCTTCTATGTGAGATTCAAGTGAAGGAAGAGGGAAAGAAGACTGGAGATTCAAGATGCAGTGACGTGTTAGTAAGTGTGAATTGCTACTCTGCATTTTCTGTTGTGGGGGGTGTATCCAGCAAAAACAATAAATCCAATATTTTCCATTATAATATGTTTTCTTCTTTTAATGCTTTATTTTTAGCAGTAAGTTGGGCATGGTACACAACTTCATACTTTGTGTAGGCTAAATGCCACCTATTCCAAGCAATTAAGATCAACAAATCAATAAAAGTTCTCTTTTATGGAGGAACTCATGTTTAAACGTGCACATGGTTAAGAGAGGAATCTAATATATGATTTTCGAAACCAAAAAAAGAAGAAGAAACAGTAGTATGTATTTCTAGCTTACTGTGGCAATTGTCAAAAAGATTAATATCATTGCTCACATAATCATAAAAATTACCTGACAGTTTCTCATGCACAATACGATATGCTCCAAGTTTTGAATCTCAGATGGTTAGAATTTCGTGCTGATAACGTGTTATGAAATTAATCTAAAGTATTGCAAGATATTGTACAACATAGATAAGTAGAGAGAAAAGGATAAAAAGAGAACAAGAGAGTATATTGTATTGCTTCTCAAATGTGTCTTTACACTAAAATATGAGTCCTATTTATAAGATACAACATGAGCAACTGAATGATCATAGTAATTAATTAAGTACCACTAACCATCCATTCACTTATGGGAGTTATAGGAATTTGGAAGATCAAGAATGGACATCCACCAACATTATTATTATTCATAACAATATCACTTATTTTTAATCATAAGAATAATACATTTTGAACATATGAAAGGAGAACAACCTTTTCCCCTTATTTTACTGAGTTGCGTGTGTCACAAGAAATTTCCTCCCCCACTTAATTCTGCTTATTGTCACCAGCATGGAAAAAACAAGATTTCCCATCAAACTTTGGAATCACTTAACCAATTATTCCCATATAATTTAAAAAACAACTAAATCATAGCATACCTCCAATATTAAGACACCACAACATTGACATGAAATAAATAACAAACCCCCCAAAAATAATTATGAAAAATTGACAAACAAAGATATTCAGTTATTAATTTACAAATGCACAATGCTTTCTGATCTCTCCTTCAGTCCCAATCTTGACATTAATTCGTCCCATTTTTTCCATGGACCTTCCAAATTCAGTAAAGAATTTTTCATTTGATTGAAGATGTTGTGCAAGAATAGATCTTGTTGTAGAGCTTTTAAGCAATGCAGCATCTGATTGGAACAAACCCCTTCTCTTAACTACTTGCTTGAAATAGCCAAGATCAAATGTATTACGACTTCCAGGGTCCATTTCAATAAGTGTAGTTTGATCATTGATATTCTTACACTTAAATGCTTTCAAATTCTTAGCATATTCACTGTCTAGATCTGGGTCTTGATCACCCTTGCCAGTAAAATTATATAGCCTAGTTGAAATTGTTGAGCAATGGGAAACACCAATTGTGTGTGCACCTGAAAGAATGATAGTTTTGGTGATTATAATAAGATCAAACAATTGTATCACCCACACTTCAGATAGAAGACATGTACAACGTACCATGTCAGTTTTAAATTTTGACACAACATTGACATATGTAGTTACTTTTTTTTTTAAAACTTGGTAACACATGTAGTTACATTAACCTACTTTTATTTTCTTAAATTAATATTGGCTTCTACATCATTGACCATGTCTGTGTTTTTTGAGGCAGAAACACATACGTTAATGCAATAGAAAAATCGGTCAGATGGGCACGGGAGTGCCCGTCTGGACGCGGGTAATGATAATGGAATTTAGTTTGTGTGTAGAATTTGGCATACCAGAAAGCAAGACTAGGTCATTTGCATCAAGTCCAACGTTGCCAAAGAGTGTTAGGAGGACAGTGAGGTTGTGAAATGGAGCAGGAAGGCTAAGGAAAGTATCTGCTCCTTTAGATATGATACCATCCCTTCTACCTGTTGGAACCTTCCAATAAGGCCCACCCTACAAATCCATGTCAATCATGGCAGAACAAACAATTGGTCATTTATATTCTCCACTAGAAAACCAAATAATTGTACATATTAAACTAATCATGAATACTACTCCAACATGTTTTAAAAGTTACAAGACATAAAGCAAATAGAAAATAATACATACAAATGAGTTGCCATGCATAACCAAATAAAATTATTTATCTAATTGATTCAAAAATTCAAAAATAAAAAATTAGTGGATGAAACAAATGAATACTTACAATGGCATGAATAGAGTCTCTAGCAGTCAAAGTCAAAATATCAGCACAAGAAACAACACCAGGGCATTCTTTTTCAACAAGGCTCTTTATTGTGTCAATGAATTCATAGCCTCGAAGTGTGAGATTTGGAATAGCATCCTTTTCAGCTTGATTGGTTTGTGTTGAGTTTAGAAGTACCGATGCATCACATCCCTGAAATGCCAGATGTTAGTTCCACATTCACAAGAAAATAATAATTTCCTACGTTTGAACTTTATAGCACTGACACTTCTGATGAAAGACGTGTCCGATTTCCAACATGTAACTTGTTACCAACACCCGTTATTCCATTCAATTAATTATTATTTCAAGTTTTGCTAGCATCAACATATTAATGCGGGTGTCGTGTCTATATTCGGGTTAGTGCTTGAATAGATAAAATCAAGTATGAAAAAAGAATTATACCTTGACAAAACAATCATGGAAATGTAGTCTGATGAGTGCAGCTGCTAGTGATGGTGCATTGGGAATGTGTTCATGAACATACTTCAAAACAATTTGTTCAGCTTTGGGGCAGCTTTCAGCATAGAAACCTGGCTGCAATTGAGCATGAGTTGATCCAATTATTGCTATAAGGCAAATAATTAAAACCTTGAAGTAACTCTGGCTTCCCATTTTCATGTAATTGGCAGAGATCTTACAATGGATATGAAAAAGCTTAGACACTTCTTTGTAAGAAGCTACTTCATTTACTTTGCTGTTTTCATAACAAACAATGCCCTGTTATTTATAGTCCTAAGTTTGTGTTACAATGAAGGGGGAAAATTATAGAGATGGTCCATGCAGCACACTAACACGTGGTGTAAGCTAATCGTAATAGTTCTTGTTAATTTTTTTATCATATACTTTTTGGTGTAATAATGTCAATTGTCTTTAAAATATTGGTTAGTTTCGTCCATGACACACGCTAGGTGTGAGGGCGATTTAAGTTGAGCAAACCATTTTTTTTTTCTTTTGATGATGGATAAACCATCATTATGATCTTTTGAAGTGTAATTTGCGATCACATTGGTTTATGAATATATCAAAAATGTAAATACATTTATACATGTTTTTTTAATAGTCATTTTGATCATCAAATATATGTTTAAGTAGTTAGTTTATTTCTCAAATGTGTTTTTTGTCGATCAATTTAGTTCATAAAATTATTAATAAAAGAGACACTTGTGATGTGTTTACAATTCCAATACATTTGGAGACTATAGTAAATACGTCTCACACATACAGAGATCAAAATCATCGTTTTTACCGATATAAGTTGTACCAGAGTCTCATATTGGCATGATTTCTATGTTGTTTGGATGTATATGTGTTTGGGCAACTTACCCTTTTGAACTAGCTTTTATAAGTAAGATTCAAGTCCATTTAACATGGTATCAGAACAGGGATAAGGGTAACAATGTGGAAAATTGGGAATTAGACTGAGGACGCACATTAGGCGTGAGGGTAGATATTAAAGTTAATTGAAGTTTCATATTGTCAAGGATCCTAAATTGTTGAATTTATATACATTGTTAGGCACCTTAATGGTTTGAACATTCTTTTGGGAGAAATCCAAATGTATTTAAATTGGTTAGTTATGTGCGTTATTTTAACCAAGTATCCTTCAACCAATTACTAAAATTAATCTCTTGAGTCAGATAAAATTATTAAAATTGGCAAATTTCATCTAAAAATATTTAAACGTTGTGCATTCTTAAAGTTGAAGTCAAGACCTCCAAGTTGGAAGATCTATACTATCTCATAGTTCTACCAGGTATTGGTTAGTTAGGTTTCTTATTATATGTTAATACGTTAATCTACTAACAATATATAAAAATCGAAGTCTATCAAAATTTCATAATCGTCTATGTTGTTAGTAATTTCAAAACAATACACAGTTTATGATTGCTTCATGATACCTTTACACGCCAAGTGTTATCTTATGTCTCACCTTCCACTTTGGACTTAAGCTTCGAATTATTATTCTCAAACTTTATAAAATTAATTTTAACGATTTAGCATGCATTTCTTGCGGTAGTAGTCAACATATATGAACATACATGTACAAGAAATTGATGTGTATCTCTTAACAGCAAATTGATTTTTTTAAGTAACAAGTTTTAAAGATAAATTTAAGAATGAAAAGTTGACTTAGCTGTTTCGATGAGGCTTGATGGCTTTAATCTTTCTGTCACACACATGAGCCGTCACCTCTTGTTCAAATTAAATTACAAACTATGTACAAATTGTTTATAAGGAACAAAAAAGAGGGGACATGGTACATGAATTATTGAGTTGGTGAGGAATAGTTGTATGATCTTAATCATTATCATAATTAACACTTAAAATAGTCGTTGATGACATAGGCAAAGAGAAATTTGCCCGGGAAGTAATTTTGTAAATACAATTAGAGTGAATTAATACTAATGAAAATTAGTTTACTTTTCTTTTTTGACAAAGAATATTAGTTTACTTTTGTTCTTCAGTGTAGAAAAATGAGGAAAAAAAAATAGTAGTGCTGTAAATTATTAGCGGAAAGACGGACACTCACTTGTTTGTGTTTATGCTCTTTTTGTTGGACTAAACCTTGTAATTATGAACGATGTTTTTTTATAAAATTTTGATTTTAATTTAAAAAATATAGAAATTAGATATTTAAGAATTTCGAAGTATAACAAACTCAACAAACGATGTTTATGTTTTTCAATAACATTAACAATATAACAAATATAATATAAATCCTTATTTTTTTTAATGACATAATTATACCCTTGAACGATGGTATAATTAGAACAATATTTTGGACTGTCTTTTTTAATGACATCAAGGGTATAATAAGAATAATGAAAAAGAGAATCCAAAATCCTCTATTATTTTATATATAGTATAAATTTTATTTATGCATTGCTGAAATCTTAAGACAACATTACTATAATTAAAATAGCATTTTAAAATTAAAAGTCAAAACTACAAAAAGAGAGAGAATTGTGGCTAGTGTTACGGAGTGACCAATAATGTGGCACGACCAACATAACTTGCTTAAATATGTTAAAGTCTGATAAGTTCATACGAATATGGATAATGGAGAGCTGAACCATGTTATTAATTGGATTGACTTCAAAAAAAAAATTCAAATGACACATATACGCTTCATGAGAACATTTAATTTAATGTACATATGGTAGAATCCATGGTGGCTGTTGTTCATGAAATTAGAAAAATAATCTGGGAAACTTGATTATGGATGACAAAAAATGTACACTTGATAAAATTCGTCACGGATACAGGATGATAGAAACAAAAGTGGAGATAATGGTATTTATACTTCTTATATTTGTACCCATTAGTAAATTATAAAAGTTATTTAACCTAATTTCTTAATTAGTTTGTTGTCAAAGTTTGAGTGCAATTTATCAATAGATTTTTATGTTAATACTCTATTATAAATGCATTTTTCTTTAAAAAAAAATATTCTCCTGAATATCTCCAAATATACGTTGATATCTCAAAATCCACTAAATACAACTAGTAGTTATTAAACTTTTGTTTTCTTTTTTTTACAATAAACAATAGCTTAACAATTTCTTAAAGTTGAGAATATTACAAGGAGCTAGTGTTGATATTGAAGGGGCATTCCCCAGCAATTTTAAATAGACAATACTAGAGAAATAGTCTATGCACACATAAATTATGTATGAGAAATGTTAGCAACACACATTCTAACACACACTTTTCAACACACTCTATTTGATTGATTAATATTCACATAGGACCCACCAAATTTATATGAGACCCACATGATTTGGTGAGACTCGTGTGAATTTTAACCAATCAAAGAGAGTGTATTAAAAAGTGTGTGTTAGAATTTATGTTGTTAGCATTCCTCATCTATGCATATAGAAAGGAGAAACTAAACCAAATTACATCGATCACCTAACAATCCATCCATCAATATTCTCCATCCACTAATAATATGATAGAAAATTTGAGAATCCATAGATGTTTTTTTTCTATCCGGTTGCAATTCCTTATTATGGTTTCATCATGCGCATTACGACTATAATTAGTCTTGCATTCATTCACTTTGTCGCACTCGACAATAATTAGTTGATAAAAGCCAAATATATTGAAGTTGGGTTCATTCTCATAAAGAACCGTATACCTTATGTGATAGCTAAAGTCTAAGCTTAGTTGAGGCAAAAGTTTAGTGCCAACAAAACTCACATATAGAACACAAAACATCCTCTATAAATACATTTTAGAATAAACAAAATGCAACAATCCACATGACATGTCAAAATCAAATACAAAGGAAAAATTACATTTGGCAAATGGCAATGCAAAGTTGACTAATAATCATAATCAAATCACTATTTATGACAAACTTTTTTTTAATGACACCATTTATGATAAAAGGAAAAGTTTAACTCAAAAGTTTTGATTGTTAGTCAAATTATATAAAACATAATGTGGCGTATCTCCTAGGCATCCCCATCACTGGGAGGCACCTTCCTGATAGAGAGTTAACGTGAGGAGGGGATAGAGATAATGCAGGTGGACCTACTTTTTACAGCGGAGGCTGCCGCTAAGGAGGTGGGCAAACAAGGTGCTGCTCATATCAGTTTTTGTGTACTGAAGAGGCGCTACGAGGAGCTCTTGAATAAGTGTAATCAGCTGCTTGAGCCTGACACACAGGAGGAGCAAGACGAGCAAGCTCAAGTTAAGCTGGCCTGCATTAAGGCGTTTTTGTTGCTCTTGCTTGGCTGAACCATTTTTTCCGACAAGAATAACAAAACCATTAATCTGATGTGGCTGCTTGCGCTGCAAGATATGGACGAGTTGGACAGCTGGTCATGGGGTGTGATGAGACTTGCTTTCCTATATGAGCAACTATCTCTTACCTCCGACTCATTTGTGGCCTCCTGTGGTGGTTACATGACCTTGCTTGTGGTAATATTTGTTTTTCTTCTTTTTTACTTATTGGATCGTAAATGTATAGTTGTTTGTATAATACTTGCGCTGATATAAATTTGTTTATTTGTGTTTGCAGGGATGGACTTTGGCGCACTTCACGAACATCATTCCGAGGATTGATGATGATGCCTACGACCTTACTAGGTAGTACGTCACTTGCCAGAGCGGCTTCTTGAGGATTGATGATGGATCATGGTCGGCAGAGACAGAATTGTCCGTCACTTGCCAGAGCGGGTTCTTAGGCAGTACGGGTATGTCCAGACATGACCCAGGCCTCCTACAAACATTGAGGCTCTTGCGGAAGATGACGTGGCCCAGGCCTTCACGGAGTTTGCTCTACATGTCCTCAGCCATTAACAGAGGGGTCATCCGGTTCCGGATAACGAGCCGGGGGCTCATACTAGGGGGTACATGAGATGATTCGTTAGAGTATCACATCCTATTGTGAACCCCCTGCGACCTATCCTGACTACGCAGCTGATGCCCCTCCTCGTCCTGTCCCTCCTTACGAGGAGGTTCTTGCTGAGCAGCAGTGGGCTAAACATCCTCCCGACCCATATCAGATCATCAGCAACATCAGAGCCAGAGTGGACGGTGCAATGGCGCATCCTGCTGTGTTTCATAATCCATAGGAGGTTATTCGCTTGATGTAGGGCATACAGTATGAGTGGAGCATGCTGGAGCAGATGCCGGCTCTCCGGAGGAGGAGTAGGAGTCCACAGGATGGATCAGTATGACTTGTGTAGTTTTTTTTATGACATTTTGTTGGATTTGGTTGTAATTCTATTACGTTTGCGCTTTTCACTAGTGCAAAATTGACATAAGAATTATGTGTATTATACCTATTTTATTAAAAAAAGGTGTGAAATATAAATATGGTGGCAGTTTTGTAAATATATTGTAAATTTTGTTTTTATGAGTAAATTTCAAAACCTGATTTTAAGAATAAATGGGGTCAAATATGAAATAAAAACAAGGTGGCAAACTTGTAAATATTATTTTATATATGATTTTAAAAAAAAAGGTGTGAAATATTAGTATAT
>Ga0228710_1005816_pt1 | contig 19020 bp, 12 predicted proteins | sample MedpolnodulmetaG_FD_177995 | JGI IMG/M metagenome (GOLD analysis project Ga0228710, IMG submission 177995) | Root nodule microbial communities from Medicago polymorpha collected in Santa Monica, California, United States - pink nodules | ecosystem: Host-associated > Plants > Roots > Nodule...
AAAAAAAAAAAAAAAAAACATTGGATTGAATAGAATAGTTGAGATCTGTAGATTTTGCTGTTTGGAAAACATAACCGAATCGCTCGGTAAAAGGGTGGTACTGGTGGTTGTAAACCAAACCACAACAATGTCGCCATTTTCAATTTCAACTTTGAGGTCTGTTCCTTTCTCTTTCTCTGTTTTCATTCCCAATTTTTCTCTCAATTTCAAATTTCCAAACCCTAATTTCATAATCTGTTGCCTATGCTCTTCAACTATTCAATACACGACCATGATGATCTTGTTACCTTGTTCAATCACTTGCTCCACGACGATCCTACCCCTCCCATCTTTCAATTCGGAAAGATTTTAGGTTCTCTTGTCAAATCCAACCATTTTCACACTGTTGTTTCCCTTTCTCAACAATTGGAATTAAAGGGAATTGGGCAAGACTTGATCAATTACAACATCCTCATCAATTCTTTCTGCCAATTGGGTCATATCCCTTTTGCCTTTTCCGTATTTGCCAAAATTCTTTAAGACCTGTTGTGATCCGAATGTCATAACCTTCACTACACTCATAAAGGGTATATGTCAAACAGGTGATGTCCAACAAGCATTGAGTTTTCACTACAAGGTGGTAGCCGAGGGATTTGACGTAGACCATTATAGTTATAGGACGTTAATCAATGTTTTATGTAAAGTTGGAGATACAAGAGCAGCATTACAATTGCTGCGACAAGTTGTTGAACCTGATGTGGTAATGTACACTACGGTTATTGATAATGATAGTATGTGCAAAGATGCATTTGTTGATGATGCTTTTGATTTATATTCTGAAATGGTTGCTAGCGGAATTTCTCCTAATGTTGTCACTTATACTGCTTTAATTGATGGTTTTTGCATTGTTGGTAAATTGGAGTAAGCGTTAGGTTTGTTTAAAAAAATGATGTCGGAAAACATTAACCCAAATGTGTATACTTTGTATTGATAGATGCCTTTTGTAAGGAAGGAAAGATAGAAGAAGCGAAAAATATGCTCGATACCATGGAAAAAGATTTAAAACCTGATGTTGTCGCTTATAGCTCTTTAATGAATGGATATTGCCTTGTTAACGAAGTGTTCAAGGTCCAAAGTATATCCAAAACTATGGCTCAAAGGGGATTGTCTTATGACGTTCGTAGCTACAATATCATGATTAATGGATTTTGTAAAATGAGAATGGTGGATGAAGCCATCAAACTCTTTGAAGAAATGCCTCTCAAACAAATATTTCCTGACGTGGTAACTTACAGTACCCTTATTGATGGTTTGTGCAAATCTGGAAGATTATCATATGCTTTCGAACTTGTCGATGAAATGTATGATATATGTCAACCACCTAATATAATTACTTATAATTCTATATTGGATGTTTTATGCAAAAACCATTAGGTTGACAAGGCAATTGTCTTGTTAAAAAAAATTGAAGACAAGGGTATTCAGCCAAATTTGGGCACGTATAACATTCTTGTCAATGGATTGTGTGAAGTTGGAAGACTAGAGGATGCACAAGAGATGTTTGAAGATCATTTGGTCAAAGGTTACAATGTTAAAGAATGGACATATACTGTGATGAAGCTTGGGTCTTGTTGTCAAAAATGTTAATGTTAATGAATGGACATATCCTGTGATGAATCTCTGGGCTTGCTGTCAAAAATGAATTGCTACAGTTGCATTCCAAACATTGTAAGTTATGAAATAATTATCTATTCTTTTTTGATAAAGGTGAAAGTGATAAGGAATGGAAACTTCATGAAATGATTGCCATAGGTCTACTGTAAAACTGAAACTAGTTCACATAGTTCTCTTGTTACAAACTGATGTTTTGGATTTGTATTTCAACTTTATGACATTATTTTGTTTTTGTATTTGCTCAAAATCAATCGATGATATGTCAAATGTGTGGACGAACCTTGACCAAGTAGTATGTAGATTTACTTTTTTTAATCTATGATTGTATCGATATATTTGGACTTTATATAATGGTGACATACTTGTCTTGAAACTTTTGGTCAGATGTCCACTACTCCAATGCCTGAAACATACAAAATTAAGAAAGTGAGTAACAACTCTAAGGGCCTGTTTGAATTACTTTTTAAAAACTGTTTTTTAATTTTTAAAAACTTGAAAATAAAAACATGTTTGGAAGCCTTTTTTAAAAAAATTGTTTTTAAAAACTATTTCTAATTTTGTTCTTTTAAGATAAAAAATAGAAACAGGTTTTAAATGTTTTGCTTTTGGATTTTGATTTTGAAAATTGTGAAAAACATGGAAAAGAGGTGTTTTTCATTAATGGCAAATTCGTAATATTTTACAACTTTAGGGACCAAATAAAACTCAATTTTGTTGACCATTCTCTCATTTTCTCTCAAAGCGGTCAACACCATCTCCTGTCAACCGCTCTGGCGATTCTGCAAAGAACCAAAACGCGATGAACCCTAGATTCTGCGATTCGTCAATTGTTAGGTTTTTTCTTCTTCATTTGTTAGGTTGATTTTCTTCTGAATTGTTAGGTCGATTTTCTTTTAAATTTAATGGAGAATCTTCCAATTTCAATGTATTTTTCTTTGCTAAAGTTTCTTTGTTTTTTTTTCCTTCTTTTTGATATCATTATGAATTTCGATTTTGAATTTCAAATCTAGTAGAATTCAGTTTAGAATATCAGATCTAGTAGAATCTATGCTAAGTACTTCACAAGTTCACATTGTTGAATATGTTTATGTTATTTTGCCATTGTTTCGCATTTTGAAGTGTAGTGTAGCTACTGATGTTTGGAACTGGATTATAGTTAGTGCATCTGGTGCGTTGATAACTAGTTTCACATTGCTTCGTTGAGTATGTTTGTGTTGTTTTGCCGTTGTTTCACATTTGGAAGGTAGCTGATGGTGTTTGGAATCGGATTATAGTTTGTGCATCTGGTGTATTATGTTAACATTGCAGTTTTTGGCTTCGGATTGTTCTTGTTTTTGGCAGCATGATCGGGTTCAGTATGCTCCAGCTTATAAGTAATGTGTTAAACTAATTTGATGTGATTGATTGTTATTTAACAGGCTGGAAGGATTTGAAAGAGTATGAAGAACATTAGCCATCGTCCACATTTTGCTGCTCCTACCTTCTCATCGGCCACGCCTGCCTCCTCAGTCGGGCCTGCTTTTGCTGGTGCACCTGCCACTGCTGCACAGGTAACATACCTCAAATCCACAAATATTTTGATGGATCAGCTACATGGTTTTGTTCATAACAACACTCTCAGTGCACCATTCTCACGAGTGTTGAGAGAAAATAGAATCACAGCTTTTAGGCCTTCACACAAGTGGTCATCAGATCAGCTTTTGAGTCTTGATTTTGATATTTTCATCACTGCAACTCTTCATCTTTGCATCCATTCCTTGATACACTTTGTTTAAATTTGGTTATGCTAAAATGTCTAGACTTAACTCGTGTGCTTTATATAGAAATAGCAGTTTGGGAGTTCTTCATATTAAATATCATAGATTGCTATATAACCATATTATAAGTTTATAACATTATTACCATTCTCTCTCTTTTGTCTTGGCTCTTTCTTGCTGTGTTGGTCATTGGAGTAGCCTCTTTATCATCTTATTACTTGCTTGTAGCTTCAAAGAAGGTGAGCCATATAATATTTAGATGGGCCACCACAAGCGCACACACACACAGTGTTGTTGAACAGTGTGTCTTGTGTCTAAGCCTCTGTTTTTGCTTTTTGTGTTACCCAGATATTTGATGGATCAGATATTTGAAAAGGCTATAAGTTGTGGAATAGTGTGTCTTGTGTTTATGCCTTTGTTTTTACTTTTTGTTTTTGCCTAGTGTCTTGGATTGGTCATTGGACCTCTTCATATTACTTGCATAGTGTTTTGTGGAATATTACTTGTTCTGCATATTAATTTTTCATATTGAGAGAAAATGAAAGATAGAAACAAAAGTTTCCCTGAATTGTGCAACTGTTCTTATTAGCTATAAGTTCGTTAACTCTAAGTTATAGTAAATACAGAAGTCCTAAGACTCACTAACTGACTGCTAACTACCTCTAACAGAGTATATAACAGTGGTTTGTGACCAATTTTTCATATTTTGAATGGCTTAATCAACCTGGTTCATTAAGTAGCTGAATTACTAGTAGTATTATAATTAATCTGATCCCTTAATTTGTGACCACCTGAATTACTGATCAGATTTCAAGTTTTTTTTTTTTTCCACCAGTTTTTGAAAAACCTCTCTTATGGTTTGATTAGACTGGTCTAAAGACCACAACCCATTTCACTGGGTTAATTGGCTCCAATTATTTTTGTTGATTACGTGTTTGTTTGGTTCTACGGTGTTGATAATTGATTTTGATAGAATTGATTTTAGTTGAATTAATTTTGATTAAAAGTGAGTTGAATGTAAAGTGATTTATGTTTGGATGTACAAGTATTACAATCAAGAGAAATGATATTTGAACAACCATTTTTTAACAACTTTTGTGACAACTTTCTCTCTCAAACTCACATTATATTTTTACTTTATCTTTCTATTGCTTTGATTTTTGTGCCAATACATCATTTTCTTTGTAAAATTTTGGTTGTCTCAAAAGTTGTCATATAAATAGATGTTCAAATAACACAACTCTAAAATCAATTCACACCAAAGATGTTTGGATGGATAGTTTGGACCAAAATTGCTTTTAAATGTGTAAATTACCAAAGGGCTTTAACATTATAAAATCATATGTAAATAAAACTTAATAATTTGCTTCAAATACAAAACCAAATGGTCAAAAATATAACAATTATCTACTCAGAATGTCGTGTCCCTAAATTTTAATGGTACCACTACCACTTGTTCACTCACTTCATTTATCCATAAACTTCAGAATCTTCAACTTTAATGTTCAAGCTTACCCATTTTACCATCTGGTCCATTTCTCCTTCCCCCATTTATCATTTTTCTTCTCCGATCACAGAACAATTCTTCTCAATATCAATAAACATTGTCATATCTCATCTCCCTTTTCTCTCGGGACATTTTTTTAAGAAGTTATAGGGGTTTACAAATTACTGGGATAAATTAAGGATTCAAATAAAATATTTTAAGATTGTTTCAAAAAATAAAATGTTTTCCCTCATCGACATTCTATAGCAGGAAGATGAATCTATGTGTCTGGTTGTGGATTTCAAATGATAAAGGCAACATGCAACAGTTGGGAGTGACAAATCTGCGTGAAGCAATGCTAATTAATGAGTCCGTAAGAGTAATTGATGATAGTTGTTAAGGGAAATGAAGGAATTAAAGAAACTATAAAATTGTAAATGAAGAATTGATTTTGGGCTCAACGTGAAAGCTAGGATTTCTAGCTTTTGGTAGAATTGAGTTTGAAAGACAGATCACTTTTTGAAGAGAAAACCAAACATACTCATAGAAGACAAGAATCACGTTTTCTTCTCAAAACGTGAGTTTGGGGTGCGGAAACGCGAAACCAAACATATACTACATTTATTTAAAACACTTGGCTATTAGATTTATGCAACGAATAGATTGCTATGTATGAAATTGGGGGTTCTAAATAATGCGGGTCATTACATGAAATTGGGGTTATGTAGTGTCAATATTATAAATGCATCAGAAAAGAAAGGGTTATGTTCTGTTCTGTAGGCTATAATGTATTGATGATATGCTTATTTATTTTAGGTACATCTTAAAGCTGCATGGTTTCAAAAGAAAGGTTTGACCAATATAAGTTGTTGGAAATCATATTCAACAAAAATAATGCAACTGGAGTACTTCATCACTCATCTCCAAAGACCCACCAAATACAGATGAAGAAAACGAGCTTGGTAATCAATAAGTTAACAATGGGAGTGCTAATCATGTGCATGTTAATAATGATAGTTCAAAAGACGATCTACATGAAGTGGAGTGCATCACACGTAGTGGAAAGCGACATGTTCATGTACGATCCAAGGAGTCTACATCACATCATATGAATGAGGCCCTTGAGGCACGGGTTAAAGCTTCTTTGGCAAGAGTTGATACGTATAGGGGATAGGAGTGCAAAGGCTACTTCACGTGTAACTTCGAACTGTTCTCTTACATTGTGTGTGGATGCTTTTGATGAATTAGAAGACATTTTGGATGACGCCTATGGAAAAGCTTTGGACAATCTTATGAATCCGGATTGTTGCTAAAAACAAAAACTTTTATTTCACTTTTATCGAGTATCTTGTTCTTTAAGTTTTATTATTACATTGTATGACAGGTTTTAACCAGAATTGATTTTGTAGAGCTTGAACAAAGTTCGACCTCATATCTTAATAAATTTTATTCGGATTTGAAGAATCAAGTTCAATTGAACTATTTTATTTATTTGCCATCAGACTTCTGCGACTCCTTGATTCATCTGTTAGGAAGGTGTTTTAAGTTCTGGAAAATCTTTACCGTCTTGTGGTTTATCATTCTCTAATAAAGCATTTTCTAGTTCTTCTACACTTTCGTTATTCCTAAATGTTATTGCGCCAAAGGAACTCAATAGAAGGGCCATAGAATCTGCTTCACTATATGGAATTGAAAAAAATTAGAACCTCCTTGGATGGATGTCTCATTGTTTTGTATGCGGGCACAAGAAATAACAAGTCATCTCGGAATGACACAGCTGTATAATGAAGGAGAAGGGCACCGGAGTATATGTTCCTTAATTGGTGAAACCAAACTAATATTCAATGCATTTTCATATATTCAACCAATCTTCCAACATAAGCTTATAAATTACCCTGAACACTCTAATAAGTAATAAACTTCTCAAACAGTAGGCAAGGGTAGACAGGGAGTTGCATGGGGCACTCTTTGGTTAAGAAGATCCGTCGATTAATGGATTTAGATTGGGAAGTGAAGGTCAGTCATTCTTACCGAGAGGCAAATCAATGTGTTGATGCGCTTGCAAATTTTTGATGTTCTTTAAGTCACACTGTGATGTTTTATGATTCATGTCCGACTCATATTAAGAGTTTGTTTGATGCAGATAATCAAATGCTATGAGAATTACTGTCCCTGCTTTAATTTCGTTGTAGTTTCTATTTTTTTTGGGCTTTTAAGCCCTCATTTATACTAACTTTTTTATTTTTTTTAAATATCAGGGTAATTTTGAAACTTTAATTAATTAAAAAAACATAAACCTTTCTAAAACCCCTTTCATCAAAAAATCAAAATGCAACGTCGATGTATACAAAACCGATACCATGACATATCATTACAGGATTTCAATTTCACCAATGATGCAATAATGAAAAAATTACATAGGAATGATGATACTTAGAGCATCCATAATGGAATTTTTTATTTTTGGATACTTAAATGGTTCTTACATGTATACACCACTAGTTTATAATTTTTTAATAGTAGTACATACACATTCAATCCCTCCAATAAGCATTTTCCACAATTTTTTTTAAACAAAATTCATTAATTATCTATCAATAACTCTATATCAGTATATTTCAATATTTGAATATTAAAAAAAATAAAAATGAGACCCATAGAGAGAGTGTACCTATTTGAGACCTTGTGCTAATCAGATATCCAAAATTATTTTTCCCCGTTGGGGATGGTCTTAATCATGACATGTGACTAAACAATATAGTGGTAAATTAGAGCAATGAAAGCTTACTTCTTGATTGTTATAATTTTTTTTAATGATAAATATTACTACTTAAATTAATTTTTTCTCCTTCATTTAAGTTTGGGAATGATAACTTAATCCTATTTGAAGGAGTAAGTTAGCAAAAGAGATTATACTAATCAAACCCTTATATATTAGAATACATACATTGTCTATGTTCACGAAACTTTTCTAGTGTAGAATAGATCCGAGTGTCTTTGAATTATTTTTCATTCCCAAATGATTTTCTAACGTGTAAGCTCAATAATCAAATGGAAATATTAATGATTCAAAGTCAAACAAAAATATGCTTGTTCTGATTGTTTTTTCATTAAATTGTTTAGCCAAACAGGGCCCTAATTTACCTGAAAATTGAAAGTGACATTCTGTTCTGATTGCTGGCCCTATCCAGTGATCAAAGCTTAAGGCAGCAACTGTTATCGATATGCTTGTATTAAAAGTAAAAACCTTACCAATAAAACCACACAGAGATTAAATGTAAACAGGACTCAAAACATAGGAACAAAATTTTATGGAACAGAGAAGTTTATAACATTCCTTGGATATATTTGTAAATGCAGCATGATTCTTCGATATAGATAAGTTAATTAGTGATTCCATGCTATGCAGTCGTGAGTTATACGTATGAAATGGGAGTTTATAGAAAAACTGCCAATGTGCATTTAGGTAAACAATAATAAAGCACTTATTGCATAAGTGTTTATGTATAACCTATTTTTATAATTACAGAAAATATGATTAAATTATTTTTATAGAACTCTATTCATCAATCATCATTGATGAATTAAGCAAATAAAAATACATCAAGGCGAAACATTATACAAACAGAAAATTTGCTAGGAGCATTGCGATGCAGAATGTCAAATTACAAACATAATGGTAAAGCGTTATGCTGTCTTTCTGATGCTTGTGTTTCTAAATTTGGCTCTGAAAAATGAATAACATTAGACCATTTGTTCTCCTCTGACCTCATTTTTGCTTTCTCTATAAACACGATGGACAAGACGTCACTCATTACTTTTGCAAGGTCTTACTTGCAGAACAAGAGGTATGTGGTTTACTTTGATGATGTATGGAAAGTAGATTTTTGGGATGAGATCCAACTGGCCACACCAAATAACAAGTTAGGAAGTAGGATAATGATCACAACCAGGAATTTGGATGTTGCCAACTATTTGTAGGAAAGATTCGGTTGTTCAAGTACACAAGTTGCAACCCTTGTCTCCAAACAAATCATGGGAACTCTTTTGTAACAAGACGTTTAGATTTGGTTTCCGTGGAAATTGTCCACCAGAGCTCGAAGATATATCTGAGGAAATTGTTCAAAAATGTGAGGGGTTACCACTTGCAATTGTGGCTATAGGAGGTCTCTTGTCAACTAAAGATAAATCTGAGGGGTTACCGTAATCCACATTTAGCTAATATTACAAGAATTTTAGGCATGAATTATGATGACTTGCCACATTATTTGAAATCATGCATCTTGTACTTTGGTATATACCTGGAAGATTACTCAATTCGGAGTTCAAGGTTGATTCGCCAATGGATAGCAGAGGGCTTTGTTAAACATGAAGTTGGAAAATCTTTGGAGGAAGTTGGAGAAGAATATTTGACAGAGTTGATCCACAGAAGTTTGGTTCATGTCTCCTGTGTTCACTATGATGGTAAAGCGACAAGCTGTCAAATCCATGATTTGTTACGAGAAATGATCATGAGAAAAATGAATGATTTGAGTTTTTGTCATGTGATGGATGAAGATGACCATGAACAAATCTCGGATGTAATGATCAGGACATTGGCTATAAAAACCAGTTCCAAGAATGTGCTAAGGAGCATTGAAAACTTCCCCATACGCTCCCTATACATATTCGATGCTTTAATAGAATTTTCTGATTACTTTGGGTGGAGGTTCTTTGCAAAGTCTAAGCTTTTGAAAGTGTTGGACTTGGAAGGTGCTTGGTTGGACTATATTCCTGATGATCTTGGAAATATGTTTCACTTAAAGTACTTGAGCTTAAGATATACAAATGTCAAGAATCTTCCTAAATCCATCGGCAAACTACATAATCTTGAAACCTTGGACCTAAAGGGAACACTAATTCATGACTTACCGAATGAAATAAATAAGCTTACAAAGTTGCGCCATCTTTTAGTTTACAACAGAAGAACATATTCAAGTATCACCGGTGAAAGTGGGGCGAGAATGATGCAAGGTGTTGGCGGCATGACAGTTTTGCAAAAACTTTATCATGTGGAGGTAGACCATGGTGGGTTAGAACTAATAGCCGAGTTAAAAAAGCTTATACAATTAAGGAAGTTGGGATTAAAGAATGTAAAGAGAGAATATGGAAATGCTCTTTGTGAGTCAATAGAGGAAATGAAATGCCTTGAATCACTTCATATTAGTGCAATAAATGAAAATGACTTGGAGTTTATTTCATCTCTCCCTCAACTTAGACAACTTCACTTGTTCGGTCGTTTAGAAAAGCTTCCAAATTGGGTTCCAAGACTTGAACAACTTGTTAGACCGTCAATCCGCTTTTCCAAGTTGAAGGACGATCCTTTAAAGTTACTTAAAGATTTGCCAAACTTGCTCCGTCTTGCAATTGTGTGTGATGCTTATGATGGAGAAATGTTGCACTTCCAAGTTGGGTTTAAGAAGTTGAACAAACTATATCTTGTGCAGTTGAATAACTTGAATTCCATTTTAATAGATAATGGAGCTTTACTTGCCCTTAAACTAATTGAAATGGTGTCTATTCCCAATCTAAAAGAGATTCCCTCTGATTTTCATATACTAAAGAGCCTTGAAACTCTGAATTTGATGAACATGTCTCGTGAGTTCAACCAAAGCATTGATCCAAATGGTGGACCTAAGATCTGGGTCATTGAACATGTGCAAATGGTAACTATTGTAGAGAAGGTTGGTCCAAATTCTATAGACTTCAACTATCACACTATTCGTCGTCCAAGGGGTACATGAATCAAGAGTAGAAAGGTATCATTTTTGTCAAACGATATAGAAAATTTGTATATAGTATAGTCCTTTATAATTATCAAGGCATAGTTTGTCTAATATATTGAAATTTTTCATGAGTTTTTGGCGAAGCCACATGTTTATAAAATTCTTCTGTAAAGTAGAATCGTTTGTATATGTAACTCCGTTTCGTTTTGATTTTGCTCCATATATATTTGTAGGCTTCTCAATGTGGATGGAACTTGGAAATTTCAGATTCTCCGTTGATATTGGCTTCAAAATTGTGAAGATTGAAACTTTAAGGATCGTGATACGATTTCCTCAACGTGCCACCATTTTTCTAGGTAATGAGCATGTTTTTCTGGGTGCTCAATCGTGTCACGATTTTGAAAAAACGTACACGATTTTTGACTTGTTTGGCACGTTTTCAGGATAAGGTTGGTCGTACCTTGGGTCGTACGCACCAACCATGTCACGATTTGGCCAATCGTGACTCGATTTTGACAGTTGAAGACTGCTATATAAGTGTTTCTTTGCAGATTTTGAAGGAGAGCTTTGAGAGAGAGAAACTTGGATTACAAAGGAGGTAACTTTAGGGTTGAGTGTCTTTGTAGTGAGGTTCTCTTGGGTTGGGAAACATTATAAACACCTTGGGTAGTGAGATTTCACCATTGGAAGGATAAAAAAGCTTTCTTTTGTGTTTTTCTCTTAGGATTCATTGTGAGCGTGGGTAATATGAAAATGAGTAGAAATTAGGTCTTGTTCTTTTGTAAGCTTATAAGCTAATTTCTTGTAACCCATTTGTAACACTTTCATCTTAGTGGATTGGAGGGCTGCTCTCTCCCCCCAGAGTAGGTCATATTGGACCGAACTAGGTTACCATCTTGGTGTGTTTGTTCATTTCTTTCATTGCTTATCTTTATTGCTTTGATTATGCATGTGGTGTTGCTCTACACTTAGATAAGGTCTGTTTTTGTTGTTGTTACTTGCAGACACTTTATCTATTGATTACCACTTCCTTTACTCCACACATCTTTGTTATTCATTGGTATGATTTTGTCCGAATTCACAACATTCTCAATATGTTACAGTTCACAAGGGGCATCTATTGTTCATTCATTCATTCATATTTCTGGTGCTTTTATATCTCCAAATAAAGTGAGCTCCTGGAGCCTTACTGCTGCAAAGCAGATTATATATGAACTTTGTGATTTTCTTTGATATTTACAATGTAATCTGGGAGATTTTCTTTATGGCTTGTGTATGCCAATTTTGTTTATGTTTTTGATGAAATGAAAACATAAATGCAATTATATTTGGTATGTTGTTTACTTTGCTACCTAAACTGTTAAACTGCAAAGTATTACTAGTGCAAATCAGGGATACAAGACCTGTTTTTTAGAGATTTAAAACCTGTTTTTGAACCGGGATTATATCAGCGGGTGTTGTAAGTTTGACATATGACACCTGTTTTTTAGCGGGTATAAAAACTGTTTACCATAACTGTTTTGTAAAAAAAAACAGGTGTGAAATGAGTATTTATCACACCTTTTTTACATAAAAACGTGTGAAAACAAGCATGTAACACCTTTTTATTAGTAGAAAACAGGTGTGAAATATGACTTTTTATATATAAAAAAAAATTACATTATGGCAGTAATAATTGCCAGTTTTTCAAAAAAATTAATTGGTTGACTGATGCAAATTAAATACACAATTAACATCTCAATAGCCCAAATATAATATAAAATATAAAACTAATGGTACAACCAATTCAAAATAAAATTACTATCAAATACAACCATTCAGGACATTTATTTTTTTTAAGAATCTCATTGAAGACAATATTACATTAAAATACAACCAGTCAGGACACAAACATAAATCAAAATTTACTCCATAACACCCTCATTAACTTATAACCTATAGAATATCAACTCCTCCAACACTAAATCCACTATCCACAAGTTTCTCCCATACATAACTAGTAACACTATATAAGCCAACGCTTATTGCCCTTACCCATGACACAACCCCGTGCTTCACATCCAACAATCAAAACCTCCCCTCCATTCCGCAGCCTCCTAATTTCACCTTTCTAGCTCCTAATGCCAAAGGCCTCGACGACCAATGACCCAATTCATACTTGAAGCTTGTGTATTTTGTACTTAATCATTTCCAATGTAATCAAACTGAAAACACAAAATTAAACAAAACAAAGCACATAACAGCAAAAATAAGGAATGATACTGATGCAAATAAAGCTCCAGGATATTTCACTTACCTCAAACTTATGAAACTGACCCATGAGAAAAGTGTGATACTTTTTCAAAAATTTCTCTGCTTCTATCTTTGTAACAATCCTTTTTCTTCAAGGACAACAAAATTTACTAAACAATACAACCATTACTTCCACAAAATGTACAAACTTGTAAATGAGGGACTGTAACAGAGAGCAAGGGAATGACACCAGCACATGGCAAACTTGTAAATGAAGATGCAAACTTGTAAAATACAAAGAGATGTTATAAAGATGGAGAAAAGAAAAAAGTATCAACATGATGCTCTTAAACATGTTTTAATAATGAAACCAACACCATACCTGAATGGAAATCACATGATAAAAATTAGCAAGAGTTTCTATGACTCCCTTGTAAAAAAAGAACATATACATTTCCACTTGTTTAGGTAAGGCCCGGATGTATCAGATGCTTCATCTGCCGGGAAAAAAAAATTTACACATAAAGAAAATGAAATAAACAAAGTTTGATTCATGGTTTCTTTGGCTTTACCTACCTTTGAGATAAACATGTAAGCAGTTAAGTACCAAAGTTACAGATCATAAAGTATGCTCCTAAAAACAAATATGATCTAAATAGCGATATGAAGCAAAAAAACAGTGTTGAATCCAGAGCAAACTAACAATAATAACAAGAACAATTTTTTTTGAAAAAAATAGCAAGAACAATTTTATATCTGAAACTTCATTTATTCAACCCCATACCATACACGACCGCGGGAGAGGGGATCGCGAATTGGTGTTGAAGAGAGACGAGGGTTAAGAGAATAGGAAGAGTAAATTTATAATCTCCAGACATCATAAAAAATTTGTTTATAATTTGGAATTGTATCAAATTCATACTCGCGATCAGAAGCAGTTACACATGGAACATAAATCAAACGGCAAACATGTGCCTTTCCCTTCGAAGGACTACCTACTGCAATCAAGACCTTAAAAATCAAACAAGAAAATGAAATCAATTTAATCTTTAAAGCTAAATCCAATGTCAATTCAAATTAAACTAAACATGATTTAGCTGACAAATCAGGAAAATCAATTCAGAAGAAGAAGCCATGGTTTTCATCTAGGAGGATGAGTCTCTAGCTTACCTCTTCTTTTGGTCTCTATGAAAATGAAATCTACAATGGTCTTTATGAATACGAATTCTACGAGCCATGATTTTCACCTGCACCATATCCAAGAAACCACTTAAAAGCATTCACAATTACATAAACCATAATACAAACCAAATCATGTGATTCTAAGAGCCATGTACCAACATGTCTACACAAGTTATTCTAATTTACTTTATCAATACTCATAATATTTCACAGATTCATGAATATGAATAAACCTCATTATAGTAGCAACATCATTAGTTCAGCATGTATCATTAAACTTTTTTGACTAAAGCATAAAACTATATTAATTAAATTTTACATTGTATAACTCAACAAAATGCCAACTGCAGCAACTTGGGCCAAACAACAACAGAAACTGAGCAGAGAACAACTGAGAATAAACCCCGACAAACCGCTCACCCCCTAATCAAACAATCCACCGGATCCCAACTCCATCTCCTACCTAATACTTATCATTCTAAACCATACACACCGCAAGTTTATAATGATAACCATGTCAGCCATTATCTTAATATCTCCTAAAATCATTTAAAATCCACTCTCACACACTAAACATCTCCAGTAATGAGTCATATTCACACTATTAATTATGCAAAAAAAAAACAAATTCAACTATATAAGACATAAAACACATCAAATAATCTTGGGGAGCGGAAAAGGCTAAGGCGGAAACGGAGCCGCTTTGGAATGGAAGCGTCAACTGAAAACTAACAATCAAAAGAGAATGGGGAATGGGGTATTATGGTTGCATGCCAATTAAAAACAAACAAAAATAAAATGTAGTTGGAAGCAATCGATTAGACTTAGTTGTGGATTTCATCACAGCCAAAAGAGATTTACTCACATACAATTGAACTATCAATTCACAAATTCTACTAAGCAATCAACTAGTATTCAATTATTGTTTGGTAATATATGAAATATCTAGATTTGTTTTCATATCTGTGCAAATTTTAGGTACAATTAACTTAAGTTATCAAATAAAGAACCTAGTGAGGCTTCACAATATCTAAATTTGTTTTCTTGTTAAATAACACTCCAACTGTTAAAACAGACCATTATATCACTACCTTAGAATAATAATCACCTATAATTTGTAAAATCTGTTTACATAAAATATTTCTTCTAAACATGAACTTTACAACCCTTGCATATTATCTATCTAACAAAGTATTAGATCGCAAATGTTTTCACTTTAATAACTATCAATGAACTCGGGTCAGAATAGAACACAAGCAACATGAGCAATTTTCAGCTAAGATTACAAAAATTGCCAATACCATATGAAACACCAAAATCCTAACATCAATATGGTTACCTAAATCACTCACATAAAACTATTATTTTTTTCTGTCAATAAACCAAAAATTGTTAACTTTTTCACAAAGACACCATTCTTAACAGGGCTTCACAAGTGCACAATACAATGACCATGACCAAGGGAAAACATAAAAAGTAAAAAAACACAACGATTGCAAAACTAAGACAGAGTAAATTGGACATCGATTGAAGAACTTAATACCGTAGGACGAGAGAGTTCACTGCGAAACTAGACAGTGATTGCAAAATATGGAAATCGCGAGAGTTTGATTGAAGAGCAGTAGAGTTAGATTGAAGGGTTAAAGGGTTTGATGAGTAAGTCGAGATTCGATTGAAGGCTTTGATTGAGGATGGGGGAGTTCAATTGAAGGGTTTGATGGGATGGGAGAGAGGAACGGCAGAGGAGAAACTAGAAATCGATTGAAGGGTTATACGAGGGATTGGAGAATTGGTTTTGGGTGCGATTGGAGATTAATTGAGGTCACTGGAGATCGATTGAAACTTCTTGATGAGATTTGAGAATGATTTTTTTTTTTTCATTGAAAACGTGAGAATATGGTTGACAATTTCAATTATAAAAGAGATAATTATAATAATAATAATTTGTAATATTGTTTCAAAAAAATAATAATAATTTGTTATATGGTGAGAGTGAAAAAGTATAATTATTATTATAATTGAAGTGGAAAAATAATGGAAGTGCTAGAGTTTTAGTTGGCTTAAGATTGGATGTTACAAAAAAAGGTTGATATGATGGTGTTGACTTGAGATATTAGAGTGTACTTCTTTAATGGTCTCCGGTTCGATTCTCTCATGTGTCAATTTTAATAAACTAATTTAATTTCCTAGAAAAATAAATATATTTCACAACTTTTTTCCTTAAAATAAGGTATAAAATAATATTTACAAGTTTGCCACCTTCTATTTTTTTCATATTTAACACCTATTTATTCTTAAAATCAAGTTTTGAAGGTTACCACTAAAATTGAAAATTTTGATATATTTACAAAATTGCCACCTTAACTCTATTTCACACCTGTTTTTTATTAAATAGGTATAATATAAAGAATTCTTATGTCAGTTTTGCACTAGTGTATGGTCGCTTAATTCTTTGCTATGTATAATTCTTTTTTTTTTCTTTTTCTTTTTCTTTTTTAATTATTTGTAGCTCTGAAGTTTATTTTCATAGTCGACTTACATATAAGTTGTGTGAATAAATATCATCAATATTTTTGTTCATGATGTTAGGTTGAAGAAAATTGAGTCTTGGTACATTTTGTGTTTAATTCTGCTTAAATATTAATTTGACCATCTTCAATGGATTATACTGCGCAAATCCCTCGAGATTACTCTCACTTGGCATTGGATTGATCTATCCTATACTTACTATCGAAGATCTACTATGTCGTTCGTTTTGTTTATAAAAATAAAAAACTAATTTATTACCTTCCATCTAGCACAAACGACAACTGCAAACTAAAAACCGCTGCCTGTCCATTTCTCCCATATTTGCATAGGCTCGGAACTCGGAGTGTTCTAGATCTTTGGTTCGATTCTCCTTAGTATTAGTTCTGATGGGATAATGCATACAAAGCTTTGTTCTAGCTTTAAATGAGGCTTCCGTAAATGGACAATGAGATTGAACTTCCAAGATTTGTTGGTCCATGGGTTGGATGCCAATTTTTTTTTATTATATATTTTTTTTATATAAATTGCAGCCTATCAATTTCTAGTTAGAAAATTCAGAAATAGTCGAGGATATAATGAGAGTTTGGTTGGAAATAGGTGGATAAATTTACTACGCTCAGTAATGTATGATCGAACGGAGCTCTGATGTCACTATTAGTAGTTAAGGTAGCGATGCTAGTTTAGAATGTAGTTGGATAGTATATAAGGCTTTAATTGATAGTTTGTAGTGCAAAGTAGTACCGTGAGACTTTGGAACACGGAGCATATTGTATTGCTCTCAAATTGTCTGCTTACAACTACAAGTATGCATTATCGATTCTTGGCGGTGGCGGTTGATGGTTGAGGTTGATTCATAAAGGATGAAGGTTCAAGAGGCTAGATATAGGGGTAGTATAGCTCCAATTTTGGCATCCCTTCCACTAGAGTGGCATGCTTCGGTGGGGTGGACGGACATGCATGGTGTTGGGTATATGCAGGCAGCGGAAGAAGATTGGAAGAAGATTGCTTAGAGGGTATTTTTATTAAAAAGGATGGGAATGGTGGAAATACTTTATTTTGGGCGGGTAGTGGATTGGAGAGTCGGCTCTTCGTCACACTTTCCCTCGGCTTTATGAGGTTTTGGTTCAGTCCTTAAGAAGTGTTGAAGAGATGGTGGAATGAGTGGACGATGTGCGGTGTTTGAAGTTTGTGTGGAATAGGCCTTTCTTTGTATGGGAGGAAGTTTTGTACTTGGAACTTTTGACTCTTATCTAATCGGCTACATTGAACAATAATGAAGATTAGTGGTGTTGTAAAGTGTACAATGAAGGCAAGTTTATTGTCAACTATGTGCATCATTACTTAAGCAACATGTTATCTCATATTTCTTCTTTGGGAGTTGAAAGGACTAAACTTCTAGGAAGGGTTTGGGAAAGTCTAGCTCCATCAAAAGTCATTATTTTTTCTTAACAAATGCTATTACATCAGTTACCACTAAGGAAAATTTGATGAGGCGTGGGGTGTTTGAGGCAGGAAATGAACTGATGTGTAGCTGTGTCTGAGTGAGAAGGAAACATAAGACCACCTTTTTGCAAATTGTTTTGTGAACAAAATTTGGGTTAAGGTTTTTCATTGGCTAAGACTGTCTTTGATTACGCTAGGGGATATTTTTGTTTTGTTGGAAGGTTATTGTTTCAACAATAGATACCACAAGAAAGTCGAGGGTCTGCTCTTGATATGGCATAAAACAATGTGGTCTATTTAGAGGGCATGAAATAACCTTATTTTTTTGGGTGACTCCAAATATTGACTAGGCGATTGACCTATTTTTCGTAGTTTCTTATTCTGTCTGTAGGTTTAGTACCACTTGTACTCTCTCTCTCTCTCTCTCTCTCTCTCTCTCTCCCATTTTTGAGTCTAATACTATTTGTACTCATATCCATAATATATATCAGAGAAACTGATTAGCAACAATTTTTAGTTTGGGAAGTGTTTCGTGTACATCCCATGAGGGTGTATATACCTTAAAAGAAAGAGTAAAATAGAGTGATGTGATTGATGTAATATATTAGTGGTATAGCGAAATTAAGGTATAAATTGAATGTATGAAATTTAAAGGTGTCCATCTATCATTACTCTTTTAGTTTTTAGAGTTATCATTTGTGATGTATGGAAGAAGAAAATAGTTTTGGGTACTCCTTTGCGAGGTTAGTGCAACGTTTCTTGCACTATAAAGTAGGGATCCTTACTTTTCAAGTATCCCGGGCTATACTTTTGGGGGCCAACCCCTGTAGGGAGTAGACATAGGTTCCCCTCAATGATATTCTTTTCAAGAGGCTAGGGTTATGGAGTAATAAGTTTGTTAGTCTTAGTAGGAGGTTGGTTATGACCAATTCAATTCTAAACACAATACTTTCTGTGTGTGTGTGTGTGTGTG
>Ga0228710_1005817_pt1 | contig 19019 bp, 10 predicted proteins | sample MedpolnodulmetaG_FD_177995 | JGI IMG/M metagenome (GOLD analysis project Ga0228710, IMG submission 177995) | Root nodule microbial communities from Medicago polymorpha collected in Santa Monica, California, United States - pink nodules | ecosystem: Host-associated > Plants > Roots > Nodule...
TGAGTTGATGACGATCATTATCGCTTATTTTCAATATCGTTATTATTGATATTTTTATGATTTTATATGTCAAAGAATTTATAAAAATGGGGAACACACCCTTCGAATATTCTTCTCGTCTTGATACCTGTTTAAAGTCAATGATATTATTGTGGTCTCTATTTGAATTTTTATCTATGACTTATAAGCAAAGAATTACAAATTGGGATTTGATTGTGTGCTTGGGCAAGTTTGATATTTTACGAATTGTGGTTTTAAAGCTATATGTTTTGAGAAAAATGATTATTATTGCGACGACCTAGGTGCACCTAGTATGTGGTTTCAATTAGGTGTAGATACCCCGTTAGATGGAGCCGCCCCTATGGCAAGGCCACCATTAGGAGGAGAGGGCTATCAATGAGAGGTAAACTCCTTAATTGAAAGTGTTTTACACTTGTTTTGAGTCGAGAGAAAAGAGCTATCCGTTAGATGGAGCCGCCCCAATGGAAAGGCCACCATTAGGATGAGAGAGGGCTATCAACGAGATGGAGCTAGTTCTCGATTCACCCATTTTGATTATTTTCACTAAATGAAGTTTTCTATATTTATTTTTTTTTTTGAAGGCTTTTATCATGATTTTCAACATATATTTTTTTTTATGAATACTTCTCATACCTATTTACTTTTATTTATTTATTTATTTAATTTTTTCCAATTAATGAAACGGTGCGTTTCAATATTCGTATATGAGTATCTTTTCTTGTCCATGAAGACAAAATCCTTGTAATTTCACTAGATTTTTGTGCTGAAGTTGAGCTATAACAAGAACCTCATTCTTAAATTCTCTTGCACCGCAAGAGCTTCCCAAAAGCCTCTTAACAGCTATCTCATCCCCATTGGTAAGTACACCCTGTAAAGCAAGATGAACCATTTGTTAATTAACTACTCCTTCCGATCCTAAATATAAGCAAAAAGTCAAATATATTTGATTCAAACGTTTTTAAATATACGCAAAAAACGTAAAATGTGTTTGGTCCAATTTGGGCAAAATACATTCGATTTTTAGCTCATATTTAAAGCCGGAGAGAGCATCATAATAAAGGTGCAAAACGAATGTGTTATGGTACTGATTTTACCTTATAAACTTCTCCAAATCCACCTTTTCCAATCATATTATCTTTATCAAACTTGTTTGTTGCAGATTCAATTTCGCCTAAACCAAACCTCAAGGATTCCAAAATAGCAACATCATCCCCAACTGCACCAGACAAATTTGAGTTTGTCAAACAATGTGGAAAGTAGAATAGCAACACTTTTTTTATATTGATTTAAATCATTACAGCTTTCTTTGAGATCAGTCTCCTGATTCTTCCTCTGTTTCCTTCTTATAAAACAGCTGCAACCAAACATAAAAGCACCACTGTCACAACAATCGGGAAAACCACAACTAGCACTGATATAATTGACTTTTTCCTTTTTCCTCCTGCATGAAAAATTGAACATTATGAGTTCCTCTAATTATAACTTCAGTTCTTTTTTACTAGAAGGTAGAAATAGTAAATACTCTATCCGTTTCAAAATAATGATTGTTTTAGCCAATAAAAACGTTCTAAAATAAGCATCATTTTGCTTTTTCAATATGGCATTAATTAGTTTTTTTTCCTTCAATTCTGTGCATAAATTTATTTTGTCTGCATTCTTTAATTTATCTATAGTTTTTCTTAGTATTTGTGAGGATGACAATTATTTTGTAACGAATGTAGTACTAAGAATTATTTCACAACCAATCAAAATCTGTAAGAATAGTGTTCACACAAGAAATTGTTTTTTTATGGTAAAAATGTTGGTCAATGGTTATGCAAAACCTGGTGATGCCAAGGTGCTAAGAGGAACCGTTACAGTAGGTAGTTGCGGTTGCTGGATCGTTGTCCATGAAGCGAGTGGACAGGAAAATGGATAAAGTTCGAATCTGAGGCCGCAACTAGGAAAGTAAACTCTGCCTCCAATTTTCCCTCGGTCACATAGCTTAATCTTCTAACCGGTCATGATTCAAATGTGAGCAATTACTTTTATGTATGAACTAAATATTAAATATATAAAGAAATGTAAGACCCGTTTTTATGTTAATTAATTATTACAAATTGAATACTCAATTTCTTATCATTAGAGTTAGAGCAATTTTGGCAAGGCGAAACCACTGGTTTGTAGAATATATAGTTTACAATCTCTTTTGTTTTTGAAGAAACAAAATTAGCTCATCTAAATTGGTACCGAGGAGAATCAAATATGAGATCTTAAAGAAGAGCACATTCTAAAGTCTCAAACCAACACCACCAGACCAACCCAAATGAGTTTTAGTTTACAATCTCTTGTGTTTTCACTATAGACTGACAAAATGGATCGGAATCTTCGAATTGTCATGTTTAACCTACTTTTTTTAGTTCAACACTTAAGATGGGATAAGAGCGCGGCTGATGGATTGACCTGTCATGTTTTGTAATTTCATTTTTTTTATTCATCAATTTTTAGTATGATTAGTTTGCTTACTTGTTATTCAAGTAAGAGATCAAGTCTATATATACTTATATGTATTCGTACCATAAAAACTACTCAATTCATAATCAATAAAACACAGGTTACACACTCTCTTTTCTTCTCTCAATTTAGTATATTTTCTCTCTTTCTTGGAGTGCAAGCAAGACTACTCTTACACTAACAGGATGAAGGAAGGCAGGGTTGGTTTGTAACGTGGGGGTTTGTGGCCTATTATGAAGCCTATGATATTAGAGATGCAAAATTTTCTGGAGCTGTTTTTATTTTTTTGAAGGTGTCCATAGAGCAATAGTATCAATGGAATGTGTCACGTCTAATGCTAGCTCTCATGCCTTTCATAGTTTCATGATATTCTCTTGTGTGTTACCTCTTTTGATGTAAATGAAAGGGTTAATAGGTCTTTACCCCCTGTAATATAGGTCATTTTCGATTTTCCTCCTTGTAAAATTATTTTTTTGATTTACCCCCCTGTAAAATATTTTTTTGATTTACCCCCTTAACAGGCCAAACAAAAACGAAAAATTTCTTAAAAAATAAAATAAAATGGTTTTTGTTTGGCCTATTAGGGGGTAAATCAAAACAAAAATATTTTACAGGGAGTAAATCAAAAAAATAATTTTACAGGGGGGAAAACCGAAAATGACCTATATTACAGAGGTAAAGACTTATTTAACCCTAAATGAAATGACATAATTTTACTTGTGTTGTGTAAAAGAAAAAGTTCAGGGAGGTTAAAAGCCTTTTTTTAATACCATATGGCAGTTAAAGATAGTTATGATACCAAAATAACAAATGATAATTACATTGGTGGCAAGAAATTAAATTCTTACAACTTTTTCCATTTATCACAAACTTGGTAAATTCCAATGTGTGAAAATCATGAAGATAATTACATAACAGGGAAGAACTAGACAACTATAAATCTGAACAAGAACAACAATGCATTAGCTGGAAATAAAAAAATAAAACCGTATTAATAAAAAGTAGGATGGTAAGGAAAAAAGTTTTGACAGATAATGAAAAAGAAATTAATATCAATTAATCAATTAAAAAGGCAAATTAGTGAAATTTCAAGCTCTTTTGTGTGTGACATTGGAAACACACAACAGTCTCCTTAAGCGAAGTCAACAGTGCACCTCTTATCTTTGTAAATAGATAAGAGGGTGCCATTAGATCCCACGCCCGCATCACAGGTTGCGTGCATCCTGTGGCGCTGGCTTTCCCATGAGGATATCTTAAATTTAATCACAGAAGTCAATTCCAAAATAAACATCACCGTACCATCAGCCCCATCGTTCTGGATTTCTGACCAACCTTGACTATTAACGGTCAACGTGGCACCATTGAAAACTCCGTTCACTTTTGTAGTGTTTTTTGGCCCTTGATAAGATGGAAAAGGTATCTGCATCGACCCGATTACATTATTTCTGTAATAAAGTGACCCTTCCATAGCTTCGTAGTAAACCCCAATATTCTGGTTGGAATTTCGGGCATCTACTTTGAAGGCTATTTGGGCATTTCCGAACCCGGTTTGTTGTGCCAGGCCCGTTAAGGTGAAGTCACGCATAAAAAACCTAGGTCGATGTGGACGTAGACTTAGCCAGACAATGAAGGTGATGAGCCCAATGATTGCGAGGAGGCTCAAGAAAACGGTGCATACCATTTTGGTAGCACGGGTTGTGAGGCTATCTTGAACCCGTTGGAGGTAGTATTTGGTGGAATGATGGCGCTTTATGGGCTTCGGGGTTGGGTGTGGACCCGGGTGTGAACCTGGGACATGGTGAACGGGTATGTGATCATTTCCGTACATTTTTTTGTTTAGTTTTTTGAGTGATATTGGGAGATGAAAGAATGATGGAGTTTGAGAAATAATCTATGTTTATGGTTGTGGTTTTGCAGTGAAGTTGAATAGAGGAAATAAAATATATATGAAGGAAATGAACTTTGAGTATGTGCATGCAAGAAGGAAAGAATAAGCTTTATGTGTTGCAGTATGTCTCCGTTGCTAAGAGAAAACACATTCTTTTTCTCTGTTATGCCTTTTCCGTCACGTTTGAATCTTTGAGGAAGTATAACTTATACTTTAATAGTTTGCTGTTAACAATTTAGAAAACTTAATTGTTTACATGAACATTGAACACAGCATTAACCATAACCAGTAAGGTGGGAATTTCCATACATAAACTCTTTTTTTTTTCCGTCTATTTTTACTTTTTATGGATGATTATTGTATATGCATAAAGGAATTTTATCGTGAGAATTTCTACGGTGCATGTTCTTTTTTTAGGGGTAGTCGGGGTTTGAACCCCGGACCTTGCATATATTAAACATTGTCCCTATCAACTGAGCTAAATTCACGAGGACATACGGTGCATGTTCAAATCAATATGTTTAGGTATATGAGTTATTATTTAATAAAAAAATATTTAATATCATTTGTTCTTCAAAAAAATTAAGAAAAAATATATTAGCATAATGTTTTTTTGGTGGTGTAGCATAATGTTTACAGACAATGAAATGTTCTTTTAAAATGTTTAATTTCAAGTACAAGGGTTTACAAGTAGTTATTTGGTTCACAAAATGATCATTAATAATTATATATTTTCCCCCACCCTTTCTAATAGAGTTATTTATATGATTGTATCAAAACCCTTTAATTTGTCAATATATGGTACAAACTCATCTTTATTAGTGTATATTTTCCCCCACCCTTTCTAATATATTTTTCTATCTCTTCTTTCTTTTTTATTGATAAGAAATCGACTGATAAGGATCCAAAGGTTATATCCTTTTACATATTATTAAAGGGTTTTTGAAACAATCCCTGAATCCAGAAAGAGATAGGTTTGATGTTTCATCATTAGCCATGCTTTATTAGTATTTTTTGAGGTGATCTTTAGCCAAGCTTAAAAGTGCCAGAAAGGATTATGATCTTGCAGTTAACTTATAATTACATAGTGATGGGGTTGTTATTCCGCCGGGAATAAGTTATAAAGGTTTCGTATAGCGTTGCATAAAGTATATATACGGATTCTAGTTGAGAAGGTCAAGGCATCTATCTACATATTGCTCCTAAAAACAAAAAGGCATCTACATATTTGGAAGACTCGTGTATATACCTATATATTCTGTATAAATTATTATTGGTTGTCATATGCATATATTTCTTCACTTTTTTTTAATTATTTCCTCGGTCTTAAATTATATTTTTTTTTTATCATTTCATATAAATTAACAAGTGTAATTAATGTTATATGGAAAAAATGTATTATGAGTTGTTTTACAAAATTGTCCTTAATAAAGGGTATGAGAAAGATAAATTAAAGAATTGAAATAAGTAAGAATAAATAGTTAAGAGTATAATATAAAAAAAAAACTTTAATGTTTCATTGGTATTGTAAAATGACTTATAACTTGGGACAATTTTTTTTCTAAAACGACTTATAAATTTAGAACGAATGAATATAATAACAAACATATATAATTTGATTTTTTTAAGGAATAATTTCTTTTTATTTTGTTATTGATCTTGTAGTCAACACATATTCACATAAACACACGTGAAGATTAAGAAATATGATGACCCGAGTTCAAATTCAAAATTCCACGTAAACCTAAAATTCCACATGAAATATTTTTACAGCCAAACCATAAGGTTGTAACAACCAGAACAAATTTTTTCACATTCCTATCATTGACCAACATTCAAGCCACTATAGCATGCAATCAACATTATATAATTCGCTGTATTTTACTACCTCTTTTGTTCCTACACAAGACTTTGCTGGGTAAATATTTTTTTATAAAAACAAAATGATATTCATTCATTCAAATTGAGAGTACATCAAATACAATAATATGTTCAACATTACTAAAAACGTAAAAGATGAACCTACGAACAAACTCACAACATCCAAGTTAATAACATTTAACGGCAAAATGTCTACAAATAATATGATCAATTCTAAGTCATCGAATACTCATGTTTCTAGATCTGCAAAGTCGACACCCAAATCATTGATTGAATCTGTAATAGACTAAAGTTGATCTTTCAATAGGAAACAGACGAACACTGCAACAAGACGCGAAATCAAATGCCGCATAAGACGACGAACATCACAACGTCGCACTCAAACAACGAAATCACAAAAAACACAATGAAAAATTTGATATGTGTGAAAACCACTTATTTAAATTGAAAGAACGACGAAAAAGATGCGGAGGGGTGATTCTAGTCAAAAAAAATGACCTAAAACCACACCCTCCTCGATGAATGAAGGAGAAAGAAAACTTGGAGAAAAGATGAAGTTTCTCTCACTAAAAAACTTAGGTCAGCTCTCGGATTCAAATTTGAGACATTTCATAATTTAAAACTCTTTGCTAGGTAAATCATAAAAATTAAAAATGTTAGTTGTTGTATTAAATTTATTGACAATATGTATTGTCTTACAAGTTTGTCATTTAAGAGGAAAAAAATAGTTAATATTTGCATAAAAGAATTTATCACATAGTACACAAAAAAGATGTAACATAACTATGAGTATTTTTTTTATTTTTTTTAAGAAATAACTAGGAGTATGTTGGTAAATAAATAATTAAAGCACTTAAAAGTTTGAAATGAGTCTTACAAAAATGTAAAAGAAAAAACACACATTTTTAAAGAGTGTGTGAGAAGAGTGTATGGTGGAAAAAGAAATTATCCAGACTAAATTAAGTTGTTTTGGTTGAGACCTAAACCAAGTGTTTTAACGAGCTCAAGCCTTGAACTGTGCTGCTTGCTACACTGATGTTAAATATTTTAAGGTGGGCCATTACGCATCACATACTGATAAAAAAACAAAAATTAGTGAGGGATATTTAGTGAGGGAAAATGTGAAATCCCTCTCTAATTCCGTCACTAAATTTTGCGACTAAGGAATTTGTGAGGAATTTCATTTTTTCCGTCACTAATTTCCCTCGCTAATTTTGCTTTTTCTAGTAGTGACATTTTTTAAGGTAGAATTGAAATACAATAAAAAAGCAAAACAATTTCTGTTATTTTTTCATTGAATGTACGTTTTCGCTATACTCACTACGACGAATCAATTAAATAAAAATGGATATGATTCGGTATATAAGGTACGAGAACCGTATGTGTATCCTGTATGGGTGCGTATTTGCTATTTGGTACAGGTACTTCAACACACTTTAGAAGTACCTATGCTTAAGAGTTCCCTCCCCGTGTTGCTCAAAACTGAGAAGAAAAAAATCACTAGAATGTAGGTAGTTTCTGAAAAAGTTTTGTAGTAAAATGTAGAACATCCGAGTATAGCCTCCTGTGAATGCGAGGCTTTTGGAACAATACAGAGGTGCATGGCCTCACTCATATTTTTTTTAGAAGTGGTGCGGTGGTGCTACATATGCTAGGGTCCGGAGATAGAGAGGGTATGGTGGATTACATAGGGGTAGAAATAATATATAATGCAAATTGCACATAATAAGAATATGAGTTACAACTTCTCAAAGGTTAGTTCAATTAGTAAAAACATTGTTTAATATATATATATCTCTGTGTGTGTGCGCGCGCGTGTTTAAATCCCAGACACTCTATTCATTCATCTTAAAAATATGAATTTCTAACAACTAAACCAATTGACAAAAAAGGATAAGTCACAAATTAAAAACTATAATTCATCACATAGACTCTATATAAAGTGGTCCATTTAACCTCTGGAATATTTTACACGTCACTTTAATTGCACAATTTAGGAGAGAAAAATTGACTAAACAATTTAGAAAATTTAGAAAGCTACCTTTCTTTTTCCTGGCCAACACAATTAGCACTTATCTGTGTTGATCCTTCCCATTGGCATTTAGTACTCTACTAATACTACCGTATATATGTAGACATTTGTTGGTGGGGTGGTGAGTATGTCAATTATATATTAGTGAAATTAAAATAAGAAATGGACGATGGGATCATTGCCCCCACTAAACTTATTCTCTTCCAAGTTTTATATATGTAATCCTAGCTAATTGTAGTTTGTACATGATCGCAAACCAAGGAAATTTATACAATTTATTTAAGTATATATCCTCTCCTTTAACTTTTATTTTTAAGCAATTTTTTCTCTTTTAATTTGTTTCTTAAATATTGAAAATGATCCATTAATTTTATTCAAAAAAAAAATTTACATACCCAAATTTCTCTCTTAATTGTATAGTTTTTATTGGGTCATCATTATTTTAACTGAAAAAAGGAAAAATGGCATTTGTTAATTATAGTTTATATTTTTTTTTCCTTTAAAAATATATGGCCGGTTTTTTCCTTAAAAAAAATGTTGTGGCAGGCAAATGGGAATATGAATGTGACCACATGAAAAACTTTTTAGCTGGGACTTGGACCGACCAAATTATGTAGAGCAATATCGTTTATAGTATAACCGACCTTATCGTTCACGAAATAACATAAGGGAAATGCTATTTCAGCATAACAACAACATAATGAAAATTTTACTGTTGTATGGGGAGCTCACATGATGGAAAGCTAATGCAAAATAATAAAGCGTAATGCTTATGTAAATAAGGATTATTGTGTGGATATAAAGTGGAAAACAAGCACTAAGACTAGTGCATAATTACTAATTAATTATAAACCATTTTCGTAGTACACAACCATAGAAGTGTTCTTTCGGTACCAATGGGGTGTTGAGTCTAACATAATGAATTAGTAGGCTGTAAATGATATCCACTGTTAGTGGTTTTCACGATTATGATCTGATTCAATGATATCCATCGTTAGTATTTGATTCCGACTAAAAGTGAGTTTAAAATTAAATAATTTGTATTTGGATACATTCATGTAAAAATGAGATGAAAAATTAATTCTAGAATAAAAAAACTATAAATCATAGCTTCAAGTGGAATTAAATATTAATGTTTATATTTTGACAATATTAATGAATTTCCACAATTTTATCTTATCAATTTTCTCATATATTTCCATACAAATTTATTTATGCAGATAAAACGCGTAAAATCAGCAACGGGTGCGATGTAAACATTGAACGGTATTTTACATATGAAATAAAAAGTTATTTAATCGAAACATTACATTAATTTTGATATTTTAAAATAATCATGAATTATAAAATAAATAGTTTATTGACTTTCTCAAATATGTATATAAAAATTTATTTTCATGTACATAATAAATAAAATCCACAATATACGCGATTCAAATATTAAACATATTTTTCTACATATAAGAAAAATATATTTAATAAAAACATTATATTAATGTTGATAATTTTCATTAATATTTTTAAATATTTGACGACACTAACAATATATTTATTTTTTATACGATACCACAATGTTACGTGACCCGTGCGTTCGCACGGGTCTATTACTAGTTCTTGAAGCAAAATCAATTCTACTTGGGAGCAAACATATATGAGAGTTTGAACATCAATCCTTACATATATGATACAATGTCTCTATCAATTAAGTGAGTTCTAATTAAAACAATGAATTTATATTCTCTAAAAGACATAATTTATCTGGTTGGACACAACCCACCACCATACATTTTATGTGGTGATTTTTACCTTAAAAATCGACTTGGCTCAGTTACGGACACAGAAAACAAGAAGTGTATATTTTTCATCACGTGTGCCATAACTGAATCTCCTCTTCACCATTACCATTCGAAGTTGTGCCATGTCTTCTGCAACGATCATTTACAGATATTGAAACATATAAACCAAACATCTTTAATATTGGACTTATTTGGACGTAGTTATCAATTCTCACTATGTGACCCTTTCAAAAAAATTCTCACTTTGTGGTATAGCATGCATATCTGATATACTTTTTTTTTGGATAAATATTTGATATATTTTTGGTAACGAGCAATATTTTGTCATCAGATAACTCGAATACGCACGCATCATTTGCTTAACTTATTACAAAACTAATCTGAAGTTATTAATACTCAATTTTGATTAGTTTATATATAATGAGAAAGACCATATACTAATTTTGTTTCATGACCTCACGTGATGGAAAGCTAACAAAATATGAGTAAGGATTATTGTGTGGATATAGAGTGGAAAACAAGCACTAAGACAGTAAGACTAGTGCAAAAGTACTAATTAATTATGAACCATGTTCATAAAACACAACCATAGAAGGTCCTTTCGGTACCAATGGAGTGTTGAGTCTTTAACACATAGGATGAAGAAAAAAATATTATGTGCTTTCTAGAAACAAACAATGTTATTTCTTGTTAGTCTAGATCTGCCCCTCCTAACATAGTGAACTAGTAGGGTGTAAATGTCCACAATTAGTATCAGATTATCTTATATCCAAATGAAGAAAAAATAATTGTGAATTTAGTTTTTATCTTTATTTGTTCAAGCAGTGGTTAAAAGTTCATATTTGAAACGAAGAAATGTAAGTTTGGTTCTCAGTTGACAAGAATTTATTTTGTAAAATTGATTCCGATTAAAAATGAGTTTAAAAATATTTTGTGTTTGGATATATTCTTATAAAAATGAGTTGAACAATAAATGTGTATGTAAAAACTAAGGGTCTTGTTAACGAGTGTCCTTCTTTAAGATTCCTAATAAAGAAATTATTCTTTAAAAAAGTCAAAAACTCCAATTTTCAATGCATCGATTTCATAAACTTTGACAAAAACTTACTATTTAAAGTTACTAAACAATGCTCTAAGGTCACTTGTTATTTCCCAAAAACTAATTCTAGAATAAAAAAATACAAAACTTCAAGTAGAATCAATTTAACTTAAAAACAAACAAACATAATAGAATCAATACAATAATCTATCTATGTGTGTATATGTATGCATGTACCTATCTATCTGTGTGTGTGGATTAAAAGTGGTGTCTATACTTATGTAAATATGGTTTTCAGTTTTTTGAGTTGAGATCCTACAATAATTTTTTAAGGGTTTATTTGAATGAAAAGTTTTGAGTAGAGGAGAGAAATTTACTTTTCCTTTTTAAATTACAGTCAGTATAAAATATTTTTTAAAATTAATTAAGTGTAATTGAAATACTATATAATCAATTATTATGTTGTTAGTAAATTTAAAAAAAATATCAAATATATTTTAAAATATATACTCAACCCACCAAAATTCTCTCATCCAAAACCCTTCAAATATCCCCTCCCAAAGAGACCATTATTTATTTATTTTTTATATAGTTTTGTGTGTATAAAGCTATATAAATTTCCCTAAAAAAAAGGATATATAAATTAATGTTTGATCCATATGTCATATATTAGAAATGTGTGACTTTACACATAAAAGTACTATAGTTTGAGAATGGACTATGGAGTATCTACTGTTTATATATATATATATATATATATATATAAAGTAATTTAACAAACATAATGGCGTATACTTTTTAGCAAAAAGGGCAAGCATACATATGAATACGATGAAGCTAGTCATATATGTGTTCGATCGAGTTCAAGATAGAAAATAGCCAATGTGTGCACTAGCTAGCATTGAGTCATCAGTCAATGACATCCAACGCACTAACTCTTATATTTTTTCCGTTCATAAGAAGAAGAAAAAACTCTTTTTTTTGTTGTTGTACAAAGCACAACTCGTATATACAGCACGTGCCTTACTATTAAATCACACAGATTCTGCTCTTTCACGGTAAGCACCCAAATGAAATCCCTTAAAAAAAGATCTGTAATGTGAATCTTAAGTACAGATAAAATTTGTCACAAAAAAAAAGTACAGATAGAAAGCGGAGAGAAATGAATAAGCAAACTTATGAGAATATTAATAAACAATTTTTATGTCTTAGACTAATCAGTGCAATTCTTGAATCATCGGAGGAGGGTGTGATGATATATTAATTAATTATTTTATTAATCAATTATTATGAACTATTATTACGTTCTTTCGGGAAGGAAAAAAAACTATCATTACACTCAACAATTGTAGTGATTTTGATTTTAGTCTTTATCGGGTCGTTTGGTGCACATGATAAGAAGACAGGATATGATAAAACTATCATATCTTGACCCAATCCGTTGTTTGGTGCGTCAATAGGAAATGATAACTTACACCTATTTCTAATCCTATCCTACCTGCTCATTGTTATTTTTATCCTTAGTTTTTGGTGAGTTAGCAACCTGATAGAATAAAGCTATCAAGCGCGTATCCTATATCCCACCACAACTACCTTTCTTCCTGTTTTCTTCTCTTTTTTTTGTCCAATTTTCACTGTTCCTTTTTTTTTTATTAAGTTTCTGTTGTTCCTCTTCTTGTCGTCTACTCCTTTTCTCTTCTCCTCTCCATAAATCAATTTTCATTCTGTAAAATTAAATCGCGGTCGCAGATGTCTCTCCATCTTTCTTCACCGCCGTCGATGTCTCTCCATCTTGCTTTTCTCTTCTCCTATCCATCTTGCTTCCTCGCCGCCGATGTCTCTCCATCTTTATTCCTCACCGCATCACCACCGCGGCTTCTATTATTCCTCTCCATCTTTTTTTTTTCTTCCAGTTTTATGATAAATTGGAGTGTTAGAAAAGATGATTTATTCGGAAACCTTGTTAATTGTTGTACAGTTGCTGGGTACAGATTTAGATTTTTTTTTTAAGATTTAAGAGGGTTTATTGTTGCATGAAATTTGAATACCATTGAAAAGGTAAGGGAGGGTTAGTCAAAATAACGTTTTTCGTAGTAACTTTAGGAAAAGAGCTTCCTGGCACTTTGAAAGGAGAAGAAGAAGAAGGGAGAGTACAGTTGAGAAGAAGAGAAACAGTGAAAGGTGGCTTTTGTTTTTTTAATCTCATCCATTGATTTTTAGTGTACCAAGTGTCATAAATCTGAGCTAAGGACCGGGAATCTAAGTAAATACGTTGCAACCTTGTTAATTTTTTCTTATCAACAAGGAGCGTACACCAAACACATGATATGATAAAATTATGCTATCATGTTTCTTATCACATGTGCACTAAACGCATGATAGGATAAGTGTCTATCATGTCACAATCATATCCTATTTTTATCATTTTTCTGATCCTATCATGTCTCTATCATATCTTGCGCACCAAATGAGCTCTAAACATTTACTCCCTCCGTTCCTAAATATAAACAAACTTGACTTTTTTGCTTCATTCAATTAACGATGTATGTGGTTCATATTATGGACCACATACATCATTAATTGAATGAATTTAAAAAATAAAATTTGTTTATATTTAAAGATGGAGGGAGTAACTCTTTAAATCCTTTAGATCATAAACAAGACTTCGCACCATATATTAAGTGATTGCTGCTTCGATATCCAGTGAACTTAATGCTAAACAGTTAGTGATGGAACTGTGCGGCGCTGTAGATAATTGAAGTCCGTTAAGCAGGTCCAAATTCAATATTCTACCAGCTTTTCTTTTTTCACAATCAATATTCTACCAGCTTTTCTTTTTTCACAATCAATATTCTAACAGCCATGCGTACATATTTACTGAATAAATTAAAAATGTTTGGTTGAAATTATGAGATTGTAATCAATATATCATAACTAGATTCGCTAAAACAAACATGCTGGGGCAACCATTACAGTAATCAAATCGAGTAGCTACTATTGTAATCAGGGTCGTACAACGACGTTGGCTAACAAAAATACTGTATGTTTTAGCCTTGTACGATTGTAAGCAGTAATAATTATAATAAGAGTAAATTACACTTTTTTTTTTTTAAAGATGTTTGAATTACACTTTTCTCCCCTCTTATATTAAAATATACACCCATCTTTCATCTTATTCAAAACACATTAGAAAACTTTTCACTCTCCTCCCCAAGAGAAGCTTGAATTACATTTTTATTTCTAATAATCTAGCAAAAAAGTAATAATCTAACCCACTTCGAAAGCAAATAGTATTGCGGGCCTATTTTAATATAATCAAAATTTGAATACATATTTTTCGTTATTTTTTATTCACAATTTCATTAACACATAGTTTTAAACCTATTATAAAATATGAAACAACCCAAAATAAAATTAAAATATAAGAAAAATTACTAAAGATGATAACGTGTGGTTATTTAAAAGTTTATTTTATACTCGAAAATGTAAAATTAATAGCAAAATATTTAAATTTAATTAACATTGACATTTAAATTATCAAGAAATGAATTTATTTTTCTTGAATGGTGGTTCAAAAATTAGTATATATCATAAAAATATTTATTTATGTTTTTTTTAAGCAAAAAAGGTTGGAAGCAAATATGCTAACCAACCCAAAATTCATTAAAGAGAGAAAAGAAATACAGAAAGGAGGGGGACTAGACCAAAACTCCCAACACTAAGTAGAAAATCTGAAATTGGACCAACCATCTTTATTTCTAAAGTAGCTAGCCCTAGTGATTTCTGGTACTTCATGCCAATAACAAAAGGAATCTAGAGATAACCCATGATTAGCCAAAGAGTCAGCTACTTGGTTTCCTTCCCTGTATATGTGAGAAATTATGCAGTTGAGACCCTGAAGCATCACCTTGACATTGTTCAAACGATTTCTTAAGCTCCAAGGAATCTGAGTAGTGCTCTTGGAAGCAAGCACAACTAATATTTATGTTAAAATAGATTAAAGTGTAGTTCATATTTAATTATTAAGGGAGAGGTTTGTAATTCAAGCATCTTATAGGGAGGGGAGTATAAATTTTACTTTTCAAGGGAGAGGAGTGTAGATTTTAACATAAGAGGGGAGATGAGTGTAATTCAAGTTTCTCTTAAGAAAGGGGAGTATAATTTACTCTTATAATAATAATAATAATAATATAACGACAATAATATCATATACTCTCTTTGTCCCATAATTATAGTCACATTAGACTATTTTACACAGATAAAAAAAAAATTAAATGAAAGAAAGAAAATGATAATTTTACTAAATTATCTTTACTCATCATTGATATATTTTTATGATCATAAATGCAAAATAGAAAATAATAGGTTAGAAGGGATACAAATAATATTAATTAGATGACCTAATTAACGAAAATCAATCAAAACTATATTAGAAATTGAAAGCGACACTCTTTGTTGAAACAGTTTTTTCCAAAATAGATTTTTTTTTTATTCCAGCATGATTTTTGTATTACGTAAGAAAAATAAAAATCATTACAACACTTAAAATTAAATTGAACAATAATCATCAACCTAAATATTGTTAAAAAAATTGTTAAGATTATATAATATAATTCAAAAAAAATCATTTGATTATGAAAAATGCATTACACCCGCAACAAAAAGAAATGAAAACTATATTATATAAATTTTGTATGAACTTATATTACTGACGTTAATTTATGAAGGTAGATATGCACCCAAACGACCTCGATTTAATAGAAGACTAATCAACAATCTTTGTCTGTTGTACCATTGTGACACATATTTATTACTTTTGTTAATGTTCATATAAACCGTGGCTTAGTTCTCTAGTTTGTACAACGTTGTTTCTCTAAGCAACAAGGGAATATCAAGCAATGATGATGGCAATGTGCACTCAATTAGGACCATATGCGTGGAGTCTACCACAATGCCATCTAAAAGCCCCATCCCAAAAAGTCCAAAAATCCCAAAAGACACACTCAATGTCTCCCGAAAAGAAAGAAATTTTCAAGTCATTAGAGAGTTGGGTATCAGAAAGTGTGCTGCCACCAGCCAAGCCAGTGGAGGAATGTTGGCAGCCACATGATTTGTTGCCAGACTCTTCACTACCTTCCGATGAGTTCATCCATCAAGTGCAGGCACTGAGAGATCGAACGGCTGAGCTTCCTGATGATTATCTTGTAGCTTTGGTCGGTAGCATGATCACTGAGGAAGCATTGCCTACGTACCAAACATGGATAAACAAGTTGGATGGAATTGGCGACGAGACTGGTTCAAGTCTTACACCGTGGGCTATATGGTCACGCTCTTGGACCGCTGAAGAAAATAGACATGGTGATTTACTCAAAACTTATGTCTATCTCTCCGGTCGAGTTGATATGTGCATGATTGAGAAGACTATCCAATATTTGATTGGAGCTGGCGTGGTAATTTATATATATCTGTCACTGTCATCTATACATATACATGCACACAATTGGTTATTTTTAAAAAGAGAAACTAATCATTTCACTCGTTTATTTAAACACACCAAGAAAGTGAATGTACAAAACTTCTCTTATTTTCTAAATATATTATGCGTAAATTCTTTAGCTGCCAATACATTTGCCTGAAACGTACTAACGAATAACAGATGACATAATATTTTATAGTGTGTTATAATTTAAAAATTATGAAGCCCACATACGTACTAGGAGTGCATGTACGATACCATACACGAATACGATTTATTGCATCTATTTTTGATTAATAAAATTTATGTGAAAAAATAAATTCAAAATATGCATTTATCATTAGACACCTCTATTTTTTTAATAGTCTTTCAACACTTTATTTTTCTCTCTATTTCTTTTTTCTATTTGATCATTAGACACCTCTATTTCTTTTTTTAATAGTCTTTCAACACTTTAAATTCAAAATATGCATTTATCATTAGACACCTCTATTTCTTTTTAATAGTCTTTCAACACCTCTTACATCACCAACATATTCTATCTATCACATCTTATTTCTATTTTTTTTCTCCTTCAAGGTGTATGCATATGTCCAAATAACATTTTTCATAAATTAATTGATTGTTCATGGTGTAGGATGTGGGTACCGAAAACAACCCATACATGGGTTTTGTGTACACATCCTTTCAAGAGCGAGCCACATTTGTGTCACATGGCAACCTAGGTAGGTTGGCTAAAGAGAGAGGTGACCTTGTACTTGCACGTGTATATATGTGGGACAATTGCCGCTGATGAGAAGCGTCACGAGAATGCATATGTGAGGATTGTGGAAAAGCTTCTAGAACTGGATCCCACCGAGGCTATGGTGGCCATAGCCAAAATGATGCGGCGCAAGATTACAATGCCCGCTCACTTGATGCATGATGGACAAGACCCACACCTCTTTGATCATTTTTCTGCGGTGGCACAACGTATTGGCGCGTACACGACCAATGATTACATTGATATCTTAGAGTTTTTGATTAGACGATGGAGATTGGAGAAGATTGAGGGTTTGACAAGCGAAGGACAACATGCACAAGAGTTTGTGTGTGGACTTGCACCTAGATTAAGGAAACTTGAAGAGCGTCTTGATGAGAGAACAAGCAAGATCAACCACAAATTCTCTTGGGTCTTCAATAACGAGTTGTCCTTGTGAAGTTTTATAGCATCATCTTCATGTTTATTTTACTTTTAATTTTCTTGTCTTTATACAAAGACATAGTGTAAGCTTGTGGGTATTTGAGTTTGCTTCTAATGTTAGAATTAATGTGATTCTCAAGTTTAGATTAAATATGATTGCAACTTGATCTTTGTTGTAATATGATGTTGTGAGAAATGTGAGATCATTTGAATGATCTTTCCTTATATAGGCAATAGTTGGGACCAACTTGTCTTGGTGGCCAAGTTAAAAACTAGTTAATGCAAAAGTAGTCGTTATTTTGATTTGTGGATTTGAATTTTACCTTGATGACTAAGTTTCTTCCAATAGCAAAAATATTGCTTCGATATGAATTCCATCTTATGATGCTCAATCTAATCTTCTATTTTTCACTTGAGTCTGGTTCCTTTCATCCTTTCTTTGGTGTTTTATGAATTTCTCAAGTTAAAGTCACTGCATAAAGTTTTGAGTTGATCTTCAATTTTGTAATGCAAAACTTGAATTTGATCTTCCAACCTTCAATTTGAACTTCATAGCATCATCCTCATCTTCAATCTGATGTATATATTGATCTAATTTTGATTTGAACTTTTTTTTTTATGTTAAAATGTGTTTTTTGTCCCTGCAAATATGACAAGTTTGAGTTTTGATCCCTGCAATTTTTTTTTTCCTTCTTAAAATGAAAAAATGTTGATCGATCAGATTCTTACCTCGTATAAACTAGAATTCAATAAACTATACTAATTCGTCAATAAAAAAAGGAAATAGACTGGACTATAAATACACAAACTAAAAATAACTTAAAAAAACGCTTAGAACAATAAAAACCAATCCAATGTTCAAATATTGACATCCACGGATACTTGTTTGAATTGTAGATTTGTAACAATCCAATGAAATTTCCGTGGATGTCAATATAAATCTACAATTACATGAAATTTCCATGTCACTCATCGATATCGATCTATGTCATCAAGTGCATTGATATGGTGGTCGTCGGGGTTCCGTCATGTTATACGTCAGTGACGACAGCCGCGGTGGTCCCATTATTAATGTATGAGGTAGACCAGATTGTAAAGTTGAAATCTAAAGATAAATAGCATTCAGACGCGCGCCTAAAGAATTCTGGTATAATTATTAAGATATGTAGCCCAAGTGGGAGATTGTTGGAATATTTTATTATTTAATTAT
>Ga0228710_1005818_pt1 | contig 19007 bp, 10 predicted proteins | sample MedpolnodulmetaG_FD_177995 | JGI IMG/M metagenome (GOLD analysis project Ga0228710, IMG submission 177995) | Root nodule microbial communities from Medicago polymorpha collected in Santa Monica, California, United States - pink nodules | ecosystem: Host-associated > Plants > Roots > Nodule...
TAAAAAATAAAAAAAACAAAAAAAAAAAAAAACAATATTATAAATTATACATACATAAATATGATTAAATAAAGTAACAACTTAGGTTAGCAAAATACTTAGCTGAAATTTAAAATGACAAATAAAAAAAGGAGAAAAAAATAGATCTATAGATCTCTAACATTTTTACAACCAAAGAACAAAAAGTAAAAAAAGAATGATTTCTAAAAAGAGAAACTTTATGAATAAATAGTAATGAAATGAAAAAGATTAATAAAGTTTTCTTACTTAATCTGTTCATTGATTGCAGATTCAACTTCATCTTGATAATTCTGACGAGCCAAAGAAACATTGTGAGCAATAGGAACAGCAAGAACATCTTTCTTGACTTCTTCAAAGGGTTCAAAGATAACACCAGTTAATGCCGTTGGTGCATTTGCAGCAGCAGCATGAACCTTCACGTTCTTCCTCTTATCACCATCCATAGGAAGATTCAAAGAAGAAAAAGTGAGGTTTTTTGAGAAATGACCCACGATGGGAGAAGGTGAAAAGATCGAAACTTTGGAAGTTGAAAGAGCCATTAGAGAAGAATAACGAAAAGGGTCGTTGAGAAAATTGAGAAAGGATTGAAGGTTGTTAACAATGGCGGCTTTGTTGTGTGGTTGTGAAGAGGGTGAGGGACAAAGGTGATATAAGTAGTGGTGGAGAAGGGTAAAATGGGGATATGAAATTAATGTGGATCGTTGGATGAGTTTTGACGTGGAGGGTTGAGATTTAAAGAGAAGAAGAGGCGTGTGGCGAGCTCGTGGCCTAATGTTGTGTGAACATGAAAAGTAGGAAATATCCGATCCACGTAGTAATCAAGTATTGATCTTCATTTTCGGTCCAATTATTGTTGCCTCACTCGCTCTGTTTCTTGTTGGCATCATACGCGCCCTATAAAATATTCGAGCTTGTATGAAAGGTTCCTTTTCAACACTCACTTTAAATTTAATATTCAATTTTTTTTTTATATCAACGTAAATCACTCGTATTAAAAATAAGTTTCACATATGTGTTACGGAGGCGTATACTTGCGTGCACACAATTATAAATGCATAGTATTTAGTTATACACACATCAAAAACTTTTTTTCAAAAGACTACATCATTTTAGGGTCTTGTTAACCATTGGTTAAGGAAGCCAAAAGAAGCATGTTTGCATTGGTTTCAACAACATTTTAACTTTTAAAAAGTCAAATTTATCATTTTTCACCATTTTTCAATACTATATTTCTATTTTTATCCCCTTATCCAATGCCTCAAGGGCAATGGTTAGCATTCGTTTTATTATCAATTTCTTTTTTATTATTAGAAAAATATTTTGATGTGTGTGTCCAAACACTATACATTTATATTTATGACCATGATAGACTTTCTCATGTGTTACGACCTATATGAAGATGTACCTGTATATTTATATTACCTTTATATCATGGAGAGTTAGTATTACCTTTATATCATTAAGACGTACCCGTATCAGATATATATCTGATACGGATACCTGTGGATATGTACTCACGAAGTATCATAATTAATTATTTTAATTTTTAAAAAATATTTGTTCTGATACTTATAGGATATTCCAGAGAAGAGATATATAAGTATACTTATAAGATACGTATCTTATAAAAGACTAAGAGTAATCAAGTGGTACAATGTGAAAATTAAGTGGAAATGTATATGATTCATTTTTTAAGAAAATTTTACATTTTTTTATTTTGATCATATATATTATTATTTTTTTAAATTGCGACTTTTATAATAATATAATAATGAAGAGTAATCAATGTTGGTTTTCTTCAAGTATTTTACATGCATATAAATTTTAGTATAAAATTTTTGTTAACGTTTTAACCGGATTGTATCCCAAATTTTAAAAATTATGTATATCTGCATATCCGTATCGCATCGTACTCACACCCATATCACGTATCCGAACTTCATAGGTTACGACTCATATTAATAAGATAATGAGTGTTTAAAAGATAGTGTATCTGGTATCTCGCGTAAATTAACCGGTGATATTTTGTGTAACACATGCTCACTATGTTTTGTACACGTGGTTACAATTTAATAGTTTGGTTATGAGGACAATTTATACGGAATTTTGATTTCGATCATATATCACCACTCTTTCTCCTTCACGCATGTGTTTATTTGAGTATGTGTTGGTCATTAGATCAATGATATAAAGGTAATACTAATTCTGTAAGTGTTTTTTTTAACTGTTGTTCCATTTTATTTATGTTTTAAAGGTTAAAGTAATGTATACTCTTTTAACAAAATTATCTCTAATTAATTAGTGTTGAGAGAGAAAAGGATAAACTAAGATAATAAATACTTCATATGATCACATTTATAAGTAACTTTTACTTTTTCAGATTCATTAAACAACTGATGCATTTAGACTTTAGAATTTTTTTAATTGCATCCTATGTATTCATGGTTACATCCTAAAGTGACAATAAATTCACCAGAAAATTAACCTAGAAAATTAATTTTCAAATTCACTCAGAAAATTAACGTCTCTTCCTTTTTCCTTCTTCCAAAACCCAGAAAATGCCTCTTCCTTTTTTCTCTTCCAAAACCATATTTCTTCAAACAAGATTTCTCCTTTTGATGGAGAAGACTTGATTCTAGTGTAATTGAAATTGAGAGAAACAAAACCTAAAGGAAAAAAGGATCTTCTTTTATGATGGAGAAGATTTGATTCTACTGTAATTTAATTTTAAACTAAGTTTAGGTAGGTCATGTAAACTGAGTGTAAGTATACATATTTAAACAAATTCAGTTTAAGTAGGTCATGTAAACTTAATTTAAGTATATCATCTAACAATTTGGTTAAAAAAAACATATAACAAGATTTTCTCTTATGAAAATAGAATGCACTTATGTGACAAAGACCAATTTAAATTTGAATCGACTTACATATCAAAATTGAATTGGTTAATGTTGGTAACGTTACCGTCGGAATGATACACAAGTGATGTCCCATAATAATCTAAAATGGCTTGGATGAGATATTAACAAGCTCATTTAACCAAAGGCAACTCAATTTCGTGCAAAATAATCTAGTGTATCGCTGCCAGCTTTATAAACTATTTTCATATTGAATCTCGTATGAGGTCCTAAGGATGTAAAGGATAAGAATGCTTAAAGCACCTACTAGAGATAAACATCAAATTAAGTAATTATGATGGGTTAATTAAAATATAAAACATCTCATAAAAAACTTGAAATATAAAAGAAAATTCTTAGTAACTTGGTCTTTTTATTGACTATCTTTTTTTCTTTTAATTGGAAATTTCTTAACTTTATCTCACACTAGGATCTTCGTAGTCCATGTATATCATCTGTTACAGTATGGCGTTGAAGTTTCTTTGGCTTGAAGGCCACATAACCTTCAGTCAGCGAAGAAAAATTCCTCTTGCCCTACACCAACAACTTTTCTATTTGTTTTTTTTTATATATATAAATTTCCTCCTCTAAAAATAATCATAGTTAAAACATTATCCAACACTAAGTGTGAACATTGCTCATATCTAAAATTCGAACGTTAGCTTACTACAATATATTATTGTAAGAATTAATGTCTTTGCATAGTTTCAATCTTATGACTACACACAAACAATATCACCTTTAATAAATAAAATGAATCATTGCATTATTATCGGATTGATATATTAAGAAAGAGCAGTACTAATCACTCTTTCTAACACTTAATTTATTGTCGAATGAAATACTCGAGTCCCATTTAATATTAATTAATTTATCAACACTTTACGTTTTTTTTCACTATACAAATCATAATCCATAACTAGAATTTTCAGTTTTAAAAAGATGAAGATATAGTCACATTAGTCCCTGAATATGTAATGATTAGTCATTTTAGTCCTTCATTATATCAAAATTTTAAAATAATATCTAATTGTGCATTCTGTTAGTCAAAATAGTTTTTAACACTAAAATAATCTCTTAATGTTCACAATAACTTTTTTCACATAGGGCTTCAAATGACAATAAACATGTACTTATAAGGACTAATATGACAATAAATAAGTATATTGGAGGATTAATTTGACAATATTAATGACATATTTTAACATTAAGGACTATTTTGACTAACAAAATGCACAATCAAAGACTACTTTGAAGTTTTGATACATTAAAAGACTATTTTAACTACTCATTATAATTTCAGGAACTAAATGATCATTATCAAAAAGAATTAACCAGAAAAACAAAGAAAACAGAAGCAAACATCACATGGGACCTGTGAGTTTATTAGAGTGTGAGAAGCAAGCGAGTGGGGAAATGAACGAAAGAAAACACCAAAATTGCGCAGAGAAGCTTTTTTGTCTGTAGCTTTGTGACAGCTAAACCTTTTTCTGCCAAAGATTCTTGAAATTTAATTTCTCACATCTATAACCTACTCTCATTATTATAAAAAGATGATATCTTTATATTTTGAAATGAAAAAAAAATACAGAGAAAAATGAAATATTAAATAAATAAATGTATAAAATAAGAGTGTATAAAGTATAAACATAAGAGTTTGTATGAGGAAACAAATATAAAAGATACTTTAAAAATATTGTTGAATATTTAAAAATATATTGGATATCAAATTGGGTATTTACTTTTTAATTTGATTTTAAGTATAACAAGTGTAGCGGCTGAGAACAATATTTCTCTACAATAAAAAGAATCAAATGGACAAATCTATTAAAAATAAGTTTATAAATGATTGTTTTGTCGGTAAGAGAAGTGCATTTTTTATTGCTTAAAAATTGAAAATCATACAATAATTTTAAAATATAAAGACATATATAAGAATCAATTATAATCTCTTTTCAACAACCATCAATCATTAATTTCTTCGTTAACTATTATAATTATAATATTTAATCGCATTTTTAATCCTAATTACACTTACAAACCTTATGCTTAAAATAAGTTCCTCATAGAATGTAGAACTCTAAATTTTCAATGGAATCAGCCAAGTCTGGAAGTGCTTTTCAGGCTTATAAAGTCTGAAACTGCTCTGTGGACACCATGTGCTATAGACCTGGACCACAGTGTTTTTAGTTTAAAATGCATTTATCAAATTTAGAGATTGAAACAGTAAACAAGTGCTGTGAGGATTGTTTGCTTGTGGACAAATTTGAAGATTCAGGCTTGTGGATGGCACACGCAACTTTGAAAATATTGATGGTGATATACCTCTATTTTTAGTAGGATTGATAGCAACATTATTTTCTAACGTACTATTTTTAACATGCTCTTTTTTTTTCATTAAAATTCAAATTGATCTCATTAATAACCACTAGGGTGACTTAACTCATTCAGGTTCTAATCCAGAGTGACTTAACTCACGCTGGGTATAACACCTGCGTGACTTAAGTCACGCTGGGGATATTTTCGTCAGTTTGAATGAGAGTGAGAAAATTTTGATGGGAGAAGAACAATTTTCATTTTCAAGTATCTAACATAACATGCTAGATTTGATATGCTCATAGTAAATTTCAGACTGCAAAAAACTACCCATGTATATTAGAAAATTGCTCTTTATGCTCCTTAGATTGCTCACATGCCCACAAAAATCTCAAAATTCGTCCCTTTAGTTCTTACACTCGAACTTACAAAGGCCTAACTCCTAACCACTTTGGTTTGTCAGTTACGATCCGATGAAGGATGGAATATGAGGGTAGAGTATAGAGGAAGGAGTAGTACAAGTGAGATTTCCTTATATATATGTTAAAAGAAGATCAGGTCGTAACCTCCGGACTTGAGCGATCATTTTCAAATTTAATTAGGAGAGACATGTGAGCAATTGAAGGGACCTTTTGAGAAATTTTCTACATGTATTGGATCTATAATGCCTTTTTAGGCCCAAATGCACGCATTTAGACGCTAATGGTGGTTACAGACCCACTAAACAGACCCTACTTAACTTCAACGCCTAAGAAAACTTTTTTTTTAATGACAAATGTTAGTAATTAATTGTTAATATTAATTTTTCTACTTTGTTTGGGTTTGAACCCATGACATCCGGCTCTTTATCCCTTTAACTCAATCAAGTTCAGCCCAACCTTTGAAAACTTTATTTTACCCTTATCCAATTTTAAATATTTTTTAATTTAATTTTGTACCGGGAAATACAATTACCATTTGAAAGATAGACATTCATCATGATATATATCATTAATCTATCTCATTTTTAATTTTGTACCGGGAAATACAATTACAACTTGAGTGTTAGTCCTGTCCAAAAAAAAACTGGAAAGTGAGTTTTACAAATATAAAAGGACGCTCTCTACCATTCCATGTTGATTGTCAACTATTGATCTTTCTCACCAGTTCAACTTAGAAGCTTTCTATCTTAGAGTTCACTCTATGAATGTTGTGCCAACAATATCTATTACATAAATTTTTACACTTTATAGCAGTGGGTTTAAAGAAATTAGTGATATTTTCATATTGGAGACAAATCAATCCCTGATTTACTATAAACTTATAATAGAAAGACTGATTTGTATATAATATAAAAATATTAGGGACTAATTTGGATTTTATTTGTCAGGACTAAATTGAACCATTAGAAAATTATGAAGGATGAGAATGAGTCTTCACTCTTATTTTAAATAGACTTAACAAATGAAAGAAAGCATATCTCTTAGATTTTTTTACTGTATGGGGAAATTAAGAAAGATGGAAAACATCATAAGTTAAAATTATTACTACTTATTTTTTGGAAATTTTGTATTTGATCGGATAAAATTGAGATTCTACTGCGATAATACTTGTATAACCACAATTTTGTATAAGCATACAAATTTTTTACTCCACAATAAAATATCTACTTAGTCGGGTGTTAAATACGTAAAACACTCATTATTGCAAATAAATGTTGTTAATCACTTTTCTTTTTTGAACGGAAAATCAATTTGCGTATTTTGTAGACACCAATAGAAAATATAATTTGTATGTATGATCATATGGATTAAAATAAAAATTTACTGTTGCAAAATGAAAGCCACCGACTTTCAGTGTTTATTTCCTACTAATGTAAGAACTTTTTCCACTTATAACCCCCTCCATAGTAAAACATGTTTTTCAAATTTAGAATCGATCTAGTTTCTTAACAATTTAAGCATTTTTTATTGATATTTTCAAGTATAGAGGCAATATTTGATATGCTCATAATAAATTTCACAAAACCATCCATATATATTAGAAAGATGCTCTTTAGGCCCCTTAGCTTGTTTATAGGTCCCTCAAAAATCCCAAAGTGTCCCCCCGATCCTAACTCCCAAACTTATCATGACCTAACTCCCGATCGCTTGGAATAGGAAGGTAGAGGATAGGTTCAGGACCAATTTGAATGCTATTGCATAAAAGGTATATAAAAACTGCACCAATTTGAAACAATCAATCTTTGTCCTAGGCACATCGATTTATAACCATTATCATAGTTCACAATCTTGTGCAGATATACTGAATGCTGGTATTATGAGATGCATAATTCATATTTTCAACTCCTTAGCACGTCCATTTATAACAGATGGAATAGACCAACTACTGCAAATAGTATGTGTTCCGTTGGTCTTTCGGGAAAGAGTCTCGGTTTTCACGGGAAATTACTACTCTTTAAGATCAAGGATGTCCCCGGTTCGGGTTTGGCTAAACCTGATACTCAACACAATCAATTTTCTCTGATATGATTTGGGTTTCGAATCAATAGTTTTTATTGAAAACCAAACTAATTCGGTGTTGGTTTTGCAGGTCCTAAATAAAACATATATATAGAAAGTAAAAAATTGTGACTAAATCAAGACAGTTTTGATACTTGAACATTTCTAAGATCATAATTTATCAAGCACAAATATGTAGTATTAGTAATAAACTCACAAGAAAACGTACTCAAATTGAAAAATTATAAACAAAAGAAAGATCGGAAAGTTTAAAATCCAAAACTAAATTATAGTAATCAGGTCAGATTGGCGTGTACCGAATTCTAAATCCCATACCTAAATCATACACCTTTGGGCTTAATCCGATTGGGTCAGGTTCTACTCATTCTAGAACAAGTTCGGGTTAACTATATGGGTCAGGTTGGATCGCTAGGTTGATCCAACCGGCCCAGGCCCGAGTACAGGAAATTGACTTATGAACCCAAAACTTGAAAAAAAAAAAAGAATTATTGTTGTTTACATTCACAATACCTGTTGCCTTGAAAATAAGCTGTCATACCAGAAAAATTAGTGAAGATGTAAACTACCAAACAGAAACAGTTATTTGATCACAATCATCAAGTACTAAAGAGACTTTTCACATTTCTCAAATCACAACCCAAGGTCCAAGGATCAGTACCTGAAGTACCTGAAGTACAAATAACCACCCCACCATACAAGAAGACTCAAAATGGTCTATAAAACAACAAAGGCTTGTACAGATTGTCAAACTAATAACAATATCATATGAAAGTTTTAGAACTTATCTACAGGTACACCATCTCTTGTAACATCATATGCTTCCCTACTCCTTGTTTTCTTCATGCCAGCAGTCACATAGAGCTTCGATCCCTCGGAGAAAATGGTTGTCACTTTTACCCAGATAATAACTTTTGTCTTCATTCCCTCTATGTCTGCTAGCTTTCCTTTCTCCAGATAACCAGTAACAGTGGTGAAGAAACGCAAGACGGATGAATCCTTATAGCCTACTTCGCAGACCTGAGGAATGAAGACTTCAAGCTTTCCCGTCTCTTCGTTAAATTCGTAGTTTGTTGCATCACGAGGAAAGATTCCTATTGGTAGATCATACTCCTTTAACAACTCTGGTAATGGCTTCTGCATTTTTCCTGCAAAGTGATATAATTAAGTTCCCTTCAATATAGAAATATATCCTTTGATGTTTTACAAAATACCATTATTGCTATGTCAAATAGAACTGTGATTTCAAATCATGTGACAAAGGTGCATTTAATACACTTCAACAAATACACTTATGTATTTATATCTCTAAAACTGTAGTAATGGAAGAAATGGAGAGAATAAACAATGGAGAGGATCCTAACCCCTTCATGATGTTCATACTTATTGCTTGAGGAAAACCTTTTGGATAATAGACAATTCATGTAGTGGAGAAATAAAGCAGAACCATTGGTGGTTTTGCTTCATACCACTAGTGTCAAACTGGTTTAGAAAATTTCTATTAACAAAATTATAGAAGGAAAGATAGCAATATCATATCCTCAAAAGACTTTTAAAAATTGATGATATTTGTAGAAAAATAGAAAAGAATAAAAAATTACTGACTAACAGTTCATACGGTTTAAATTCCTTCTCACTGTCCTCGTGAGCTTAGCTCAGGTGGTAAGGACAATGGATAATATATGCAAGGTCCGGGGTTCAAACCTCAGCAACTACGAAAAAAAAAATAAAATTCCTTCTCACTGTTTAATTATTTTTCAAATAATTCTGAATGTAGCTTCGCAAAAATTAATAGTAAACAAACATTTATAGAAGAAATTATCATGCAGTAAAAAAAAAGAAGAAATTATCATTGCCAAAATAACTTATAAACAGACCTCCATGGTTCCAAGTACTAAATTTCTCAAGTTGCTGTTCAGTCCACACTAACTGTGGAGATCCATTGTAACTAAGGTGTAAGATTAGTGCACATATCCGTTTCAAAAGTCACCAATTACTAAGGTGTATATTAAGAGAAAAACCGCAAAGCATCTAAACATTGTTGATGTAATTACATGCAATGGGGATTGGAAGGAAAATTTTGAATTGGGCCTAACTCATCCCACCAAAATAGGCTTGTAAATTGAGAGATTTCTCTCACTTATAATTACATTTTCAGGTCATATCTCATTCAATGTGAGACTCAACAAAGGGAAAACTTGATCAGTACATAATACAGATATGAAAAAAGAGAGACGAGAGAAGACAGAAAGGTAAGGAAAAAATTGGACATGACAGGGGTGAGAATACAGGGTCTCACAATAACCTACGCTGACTATTTTCAGTTTCAGCTGTTGATCTTTCATTCTAAATCCACAACATAGGTACGGATACTACACTGATATCAGTATGCACAGAAAAACAATACATTAGATTCATCCTAACTGCGAGTATTTTTATCCAGTTTTCTATCAATTTCTCAATTTGGGATTACAAGGTTAAAGAAAATGAAATCTTAAATGCTGCACAGGTTTCATAGCCAGGACTTGAAAAGATAAATGTTTGAGCAACATATGGAAATAGGAAATACAAACCTTTTACTTTGTTGACCAACCATTTGGTTCCGCCTTCGATACTGTTCGACAGTGACTGCATATCAAAAGAAGAAGGTGTCAATAAAGACATTATCCAAGCAATGAAAATTCACCTTTGGCATTTGTTCTAGTTTTAGAGAAGCATTTAATTTCAAAACTGAACATGTGAGAATGGTCATTACTCATTATCTCTAACAGGAAGATAAGGTCAGTAACAAAGCTAACGCTGGATTATACAATCAAACAATGTGATACTATCTCAAACGCTGGATTATGACAGGGTGACTTACAGACCTATGTTGCAGATGCTCACCTCACGTCTTTTCTGTGCTTATTCAGAATTAAATATTCCTACAACGCATTCAAACTGCATAACCTAAATTAATTTCTCATACAGCTTCACTACTCCCTCTGCGTAACAGAATCATCTCATTAATTACAAGATCTTAAGAATGAAACAATGGATTATGTCTATATCTCATTCATATCTATAACTAAAATTAGGCTTATAATCATATTTCCTCTCACCAATGACTCATGACTTATTCATCAAAAACTAAGAGCTGGTAAATTCAGCACCAACAAGGTGGATTCTATGGTGGTCCAAAATCACCTAAAATTCAAACGATGATCATAAATGTTCCTCTAAAGTACAAGTTCACGGTCCTACTCGTCATTATGTCTAAGATGGTGACCTGATCGATATCAATTTGACAAAAACAAGGAAAAATGAATATGAGTTGAATTTTGAGCCACACATATTCATTTTTCCTTGCTTTTATTGAACCGGTACCGGTCAAGTCACCATTCCAGCTACAAGGACAAGGAGCACCGCGAGCTTCTACACGGTGACCATATAATCTGCCTACCAAAAATATATGAACATTTTGGACAAACGTGTTTACTAATTAACTAATTAAAAATTGAGATATCTTACAAGAGAAGAAAACATTTTTACAATACCCCATCAATTCAATTCAATTCAATTGATCAAATATAACAGCGTGGTTCAATTTCCATAAGGTTGAATTATCCAAAAAAATTAATAATTTTGGAATATTTTTTCAGATGATGAATATAAAAAATTGGGAAAATTGAAAAGGGGAGATAGATACATTGATTTCATTACCGACGGAATTAAGCTCCTTGCTGGCTTTCTGATTGAACCAATAGGATCCAACCTTGTTGAAAACTTGATCCATTTTTCCTTCAAAACCAGAAAGAGAAAATGAACAAAAACAGAAAACAGAGATGAATGTGAATACCAAATTACCTGCTTATTCGCAAGGACTTTTTCGTCACACTATTAATTATAAAAGTAATTTCATGGAAATAGAAGAGAAAATGAAAAAAATTACTTATTTAAGGAAAAAGAAAATAATATGATTTTTTTTTACAAAAGAAAATATTTTGACTTAACTATAGGACAGATACTATTCACACACCCCATAATGACTAATATACCCTTTAACTAAATTTACACTTGCCTCTTAAACTGGATTTACAATAACCTAATTGTATTTACGTAAACTGAGTTTACATTAACCTCTTATATACATACGTAAACTGAATTTACATTAACTACGTAAACTGAGTTTACGTTAACGTTAATCTCTTATATACATATGTAAACTCATTTTACGTAAACCTCTTATATACATACGTAAACTGAGTTTACACTAACTTCTCACTACGTAAAATCAAATTACCGTTAACAGAGGCATATCTCATACCAAAACAAACAATAAACAAATAGAAACTCTTAGAAAATGAAATTCACTAACCTTTATGAATAGAGTACAGATCGATGAAAAAGATGTTGCTTAAATCTTTGATCCTGGTAGCACATCTATGGTAATTTGTGGATGAAAGGAGTGAGGGTTCAGAATGATAATGAAAGAAGGGTTTTTAGAAATTTACATGAAGAGGGCAATTTTGGTATTATTATAAAATTTTAAATAAATTTGGGTGTAACTAGAATTATATGAGATGAGACTAGTAACAGTCTAACTATAGTTTTAGTCACTTTATTTTTACTCATATAAGAAATTGATCATCACATGTAAAGCACTAAGACAATGTTGAAATTGTTAGATTAAATGTCTTCATCTACGTTCAAATCAGGATCTTAAAATGTGCGTAAGTTTCGGTGGACTTTACCACTTCATATATACAAAACAAAAAAAGAACATTCAATTTTGAATAAATTTCTAATTGGTTTTCTTGTAATTTTATGTGTTGGAAAGTGTTGATCGGTCAATTCACAAATTTAAGTAAGAAAATTTGTTGGAAGGACTAAAATTGAGTGATTTTAAAATGATTGACGGATTCTTTGAATAATTAAAAGTTAGGGACCAAAATTGTATCCAATTATTATATAAAAAAAAAGTTACTTAATTTGTAAGGAATGATATATTGAAAAAAGAAATTAAGGAGATTGTCAACTTGAAAGAAAAAAAATGGAGATATCAAAATAATATTATAAAAATGAAATAAATTGTAAATAAGATAACTTAAATGAAGGGTAAAAAAGGAAGAAAATCCAATACAAATCGATGTATAGATATTATGCTTAGATGAAATGACAATAAAATAGTTATTGAAAACTCACACACACAAGTGGAAGAGTTGGGATTCAAACACTAGTTACAACATCCGACTTAACAATTTCGATACGTTTGTTGGTCGAGTAATGATATCATTTAACCTGAGTTGAATAAATTTAATCTTTTGTATCATTTGCGAACTTGATTTTGTCTAAATTATAATATGGAGAGCACAAAACAATACATATTTCACACTCAAATCCCAAAAAATTTTACAAACTTTCCCAGTTATATGATTTGTTTTGCGTATGAACTTTGTCATGTAAGACATGGATGTCATGTTTCATAATAAGTTATTTTTGACAATTTCATAATTATTAATTTTTAGCGGAAAGACAAGCAGGTTAAATTTACTATCCGCTTTTCTATTATACTTAACGATATATCTATGATCAGATCTCATTATATTTTTTTTAGCATATATCTCCCTTTAAAGTGCAATTTGTTCATCTATTTTTGAATAACATATTGTTTCTTTTTTCTAGCATATCCATAACAGATGCTATTTAAATAGGCTACAAAAAAACAAAATCATATATTCCCTTTATTAGGGATAATAGTTTGCTCAATGGTCAAATGCACCTAGTTGTGAGTTGTGACATGAATGAATATTCTGGGCACCAAGTTAGTAATACTGATGGCATCTATCATAATTTTAATTATCAAGACAGTATAATCATTCATATCAATGCCAGATTGTTTTACTTCATCCACAACCTTTCCTAAGTCACAAGAGCAATACATAGTAGAAGATTTGTCACAAGAAGTCTTCAATCACAAACAAATTCTTATAAGCTTTTGATTAATAAGTAACAGAATTTGTCAAATGACACACAAGTACCGTCGCTTTTATTTGTCCTCACACATATCTAATCGATGAAAGACGTCCTTACATTTAGTTGTTCCTAAACTAGCTGAATCATTTATGTGGCTATTTCGCATCATAGAGTTCAAATAGAAGGCATAAGAACTTGATGATGCTGCAGCACCATCTTAAACCTCAATCAAACTTATAGTGGGTATGAAAACTTGTAGAAACAAAGCAAAGCAGAAGAGAATGATAAACTGATTACATTTATGAAAAAATGTGACAGAAACAGAATACTATTTGTAAAATACAAAAGGGGTGCAAATGTGATACAAATTTAATACTATTTCCACTAAGCCTTGTTAGATGAAAGCCAATCCTTCTAAATCATAGCTAACTCGATGATGAGTCAGCTCAACAGAAATCATGTTGGCTGCATATGTCAATCAACAAAACTATTCTGTGTTTAAACTGGTGGATTCTGCAGGGTCTGATGTCGAAGCATAATTGGCGCAAATAATAACTCGGTCCCTGCAGGGTCGGAGCTTGTAGCATAATTGGTGCGCATAATAACTGGAAGACTCTTCAAGATCCATTCAAATACCCATGAAAGAGCGCTAAGCAGCACACATATAATCCACCCAGCAGCATTCAATGGTACGCAATCTGCTAGGCCTTTTGCATACTGAATCACCAAAACCTGCATTACAACACAACTGCCTAAAGCCACCGAGAAAATCAAGTTCTGAACAACCATCTTGAAAACTTGTTTTTTCAACAAATCTATGTTAGTGAGTAGATTAAAGAGCTGGCAAAATAAGAATGTGTTGAAGATCATGGTTTTCCTAATTTGCTTTTCACTGTGAGTAATATGCCCCCCAAATTGAAGTATCATGCATAAAAAGGCCTGATACAAAACCCGATAAACAATGTTTTTCAAGATTTTCATGGTTATAATCGGCTGATTCCTATCACATGGTAATTTGGCAAGCTCTTCCTCGCGACTTAATTCCATCACCATCATTAGGCCACCTAGAAGGCACATTAGCACATTTATCCAAATCATTTGGATTGCTGTTAGAGGAGAATTTCCTGTGAAAATTGTTGTAATCAAGGTTATGAGTAACCCTGATATGCTAATTGTCAGCTGAAGTTGAATGAACTTTTGAATATTGTGATATTTACGTCTACCGGCCTTCACAGTTTGTTCCAATGCACTGAAACATGTGATAGTTATGCCACAACTCCCTTTGTCCATTTTTTTTCTCAGAGAATTAAGGGAAACTATACCTACATCGGCTACGTTCAAAACTTCTGAAGTATGACGAGCTATCAGCCTTTGGTCAATGAATGCAACGACATCACCTTTGTCTTGCAAACAATTCACCATACAAAGCATATCTTCAGTACAGAAGCATCCCATTGCAATGGCTTTATCCACTTCATCGAATCTAGCTTCTTCATGCAAATCCTTAAATTCTCTTCCGTCAAGGTGACCGCCTACCGGCACTTCTATTCCCAGTTCATAAGCTATCTCTTCAACTAAATCGATGTCGTCCTCTGAGACCAATTTGATCTTTATTCCAGTATTTTGGACACCTTGCAAAGCTGATTTTATCGATTTTTGACATTTTTCCTTGAAACCTATCAGAGATAACAAGGTCAAATCGTCTTGCTCAAGTACCTGCAAATGTGTTTTTCTATAAGCAAATGCAATTGGTTTAAGGCCACTATCCTCCATCTCTATGATCTTCTGCACAAATTTTATTTTCTGATTTCCCATGGCATGACATTCTCCTTGACTATCATAATATCGTGAACACGTTTCCAATATTGTGGATGCAGAACCACTCCAGTGCAGATGCAGAACTTGTTCAGTGCCTAAAACTTCTTTCACCAAAACTCCACTCCCCCCTTTGTCAGAATTCAGCTTGTTATGCTTAAGAATGTCAAATCTTTCTATGAAAGATTTAATGTCCATTTCACACTTTGTTTCTGCCCAAGAAACAAGTGCGCTGGACCTCGGAGAAAGAGAAAGTTCTGGTGAAATAACCGATAAAATAACTCCTTCTTTAAGCTTGTCAAGTACAACTGTTTCTGAACCCTCAACTTCACAAATTTCTGTCTCCCCCTCCCCTATCCAGATTTCACTGACCTCCATTGGTTTAGAAATGAGCTTACCAGATACATCAACGCAGATGACAGTTACCAACCCCATGGTTGTACAAGCAGATAAATCATTAAAAACAGCTTCTTGGTCTGGCACTACATCGTTAATGTGGTAATGGAGAGAAAAAGTAACCATAAGTGGCATTCCATGTTGCACAAACAATATTGCAGCTGTAAAAACACATGCTAGAATGGAAATCCTTCCTCTTGGTCTCAACAAAATATTCTCAAGGAGTTGCATCAACAAGCCAACTGAAACTTTAATATCTGGCAATCCATCACCATCTCCGTCTTTTTCACAAATTAGGCGAATGAACACCACAAATGAAACCAATGTAAAGATAAAAAGAGAAGCTTTGTCAAGGTAGGAAATCGGCTTCTCAATTAGTTTTTCCAAAAGGCCTCTATTTTCAAAATGAGAACTCATTGAGCACTTCATCTCAGCAAAATCTGATTTGTTTCGAACTGATGTCACAATCATCTGTCCATAACCTGCAATCACCTCCAAACCAGCTATAAGAAATGGATTCTCATCAGGATCAACTTTTTCTTTTTTGATTCCTTTAGCCAGCACAAGGATTCCACGGCTCACAAGCAAACCATCAGCTGGAACTTCATCATGAGGACTCAGAAACACCATGTCGCCCACCACAATATCAGATGCCGCGAGAGCAAGATCAACAGATTGTGACACTTCACCTCTTTTAACATTGAATTTCACCTCCTTGCCTTTTCTCTTTGTCGGTTTGTTCATCATTTTCCTATGACGCCAAAAGCTTGTTATTGAAGAGAATGCAAGCATTAGTAGAACAGCAAATGCTATGGCAACGCCATCATGCCAACCATACTTGAGTCCCTCTTCCATGTATCCTATGGCTAAGGAGAATACGGCCGAAATCAGAAGCAATGAAATTGTGTAACGATTGTCCTTGATGGTATACCATAAAAAGTCAAAGAAGCTTGATCCAAGGTTCATAGTGATCTTCTGTTCATTCCATAAAAACCAAAACTTCATCAACAAAACAAAAAAATACATCTTTCTCAAGCTAATAACAACTGCTAGTAGTAGCGTATGACTGTATATTATGTTGGGAAATCTGGCGAAGCCCCTACATCTAACGATCGGGTCCATCAAGAGACCATGACACCACATCCACCCAAAACTTTGAGGATTAAGCATATGGGTTCCCTCTCTTATATATCTTTTATTTAACACATTTCTAGTCAATGTGGTACTAACAACTCATACTTGAATTTCAATGATATATTATATGCTATGAAGAACAGACAGACACAATCACAAACATCAGACACAACACACACACACACACACTTGAGATGTTGACCCCGATAAAATTTTGCGAAAATGACATAACTCAAAGTAATCATATGTGTCGGTGTTGTGTTAGACACTCACACATGTTGGACACCGGAACATACCTTCAATCAAAAGTGTTGGTGCCACGCAGATATTATACGCAACGCAACCCTAACACTTAATAAACCAAGAAAGCATTTATATATTTGATCAAACATCCATCCATGATACTAAAGAGAATTATTACCTCTGCTGATGAGTGATGAATTTGACCACGGAGAACATCACAAACTCTACCAACCCCACCAAACTCAAGAAGAGACTTCAAATCCTTCTCCTTCACAATTCCAGCAATATCATTCGTAACACTCAGTTCTACTGAAGAAAAGGGTGATGTAGATTCTTCATAGTTAGCCCTAGAAGTTGTAGGCTTCTTGTATAACCATTGAAGCCATTTCTTGTTGCACACGCTACCTCTAGTAGTAGTGAGTAAAGTAGCACCAAGTTCTATGTTGTTACCATTATCTGGTTCTGGGAACATGCTTGGTACGTAACACTTGTTTTCAAGAAATGGGGTTTCGTTTGCGTTGAAAGACACAAATTCAAACAGCTTTCTTTCTATTCGTAGGAACTGAGAACCGTTAGAGTGAGACTTTTGCTATTTTCCTACCGTTTGATCAATCAAACTATTAAGATGCTGCCACGTGGTCTTTCTTTTCAACAAGTAAAATTCAAATAAAACAGAGCATCAAGGACAAGAATATGAAGGGGCAAGATTGATGTGCTTTATAGATCATAATGTATTGAATAAATTCATGATGTGCTTTTTAAATTATAATGTATGATTTTGATGAATAAATTGATTTTGGTAAAATTTGATTTTGGCTAAATTGAGTTGAAGATAAAATTATTTAAATTTGAATATATTCATGTAAAAATAAAATGAAAAATAAATTTGAATGTGAAAATTAGTTCTAGAATTAAAAACTGTAATTTTTAGCTTCAAGTAGAATCAATTACGGAGGCAAAATCAATTCTACTTTTAGATAAACTAAACATATCAAAATGAGTATGTGTTTTTTTTTTTTAAATATATTTTTTGTCACTATAAATATATCAAATTTTTGTTTTAATTTCTCTGAAATTTTCCTTCGACTTCTTGTTCCTATAAAATTTTCATTCACCACTTTTGGTCCCTATTTTTTAAGTTAACTCATGTACTTTTGAATGGAATTTTGCAGAAATGTGTAAAATATTGTAAAAATCTTTACTAAAAAATTAGAATTTTTTAACAAAGCATGAATTAAATATAAACTTATTTATTAAATATGTTTTTAGTCCCTGTATATATGTCAACTTTTTGGTTTAGTCCCTATAAAATATTTCTTCAACTTTTAGTACTCCAAAAGTTTTTCATCTTCATTTTTGGTCTCTCGTTTAAAGTAAACTCGTATGTAGAATTCATATTTTTGAATAAAATTTTACATAAAAATTTAGGGCAAATTGAACTTACCTCCCTTGAAGCTGGTTAAAATGTCACTCACACCCCCTCTATTTTATAAACAAACACAAACCTCCCCTACTTAATTTTTAATGTGAAAAACACCTCCCTTGTATACTAACACTATTAGGTTCCATTAAAACATGCATTGTTTAATCCAGTGGCAGTAGATCACGACCTTCTCCTTTTTTGAAATAATCAGTGTTGATTGTTTTCTTTATTACTCCACACACTAAACTCTCTTTTTTTTTTTTTTTTTTTTTTCTTCCTTTTTTTTTTTTTTTTTTCTATTTATAATAG
>Ga0228710_1005819_pt1 | contig 19005 bp, 13 predicted proteins | sample MedpolnodulmetaG_FD_177995 | JGI IMG/M metagenome (GOLD analysis project Ga0228710, IMG submission 177995) | Root nodule microbial communities from Medicago polymorpha collected in Santa Monica, California, United States - pink nodules | ecosystem: Host-associated > Plants > Roots > Nodule...
CTTGTTTCTGTCTTAGTAAAACACTCAAGAGCACAAGTTAAATACCAAGGAATTAATCAAAGTCCATTAATTCTTTAATCATATTGGTTTATTATCTTTAAAATTAATTAGGGATTTTGCCTCAACACTTGTATCATAACGGTGATGTGAATGTGATGTCAAATTATAATGAAGCGACCGAATTTTTTGGTCATTATTTGTATGATTTCCCACCTTGGTCGAAGGATAATGTAATTCCATATTTTTAGGTTTTTAGACATGTATTGGCTGTTAAGACTTTAGTTGTAGCAAGATGTCAGACACAATGTCTTAACATGTTGGTATGACATCATAGCGTGCCTTGTTCCGCTTGCTTGGAGATTCGTTTTAAGCGTGGTTCTATAAGTAGAGAAAGACAATTTATACTTAGCTTAGTCCTTAAGAATGTTGTTGCAACATTTAAGGAAACATATGATCTGCTTCAGAATATTTGTGCTAAAATATCGTGATTTAGCTGATCCTTAGTCGGATTTGTGCATCAAGCCCATTCATCAAGCAGGCTATATAAACAAAGACAGAAGACCTAATAGTGCACTGAAGCCGCAATTTAAAAAAGAGTCTATTAGGGTTTTAGTCTGTCGTTGTTATTTGTGAGCCACTCTTATATCACTTTGATATTAGAGTTGGACTTTGTTATTGAGTTGTAAATCTCTGAATCTCTCAAAGCTTTTAAGCACGAGTTGCTTCTTGTCTACGAGAGTGTCTTCATATTTGTTCATGTTACTTTAAGGATGGTCACCGGATCTGTGACTAAGAGGAAGTGGGAGGGTCCCACTTTTTAAATGAAAAGAAATTGTTAAGTGAAAAGAAACTTTTGAGAAAAGAAACTTTTTTAATTGAAAGTGAAAAGTTAAAACTGAAATTCGTTGTGTTTCGATCAAATTGGTCCTTGTACACGTGGTTGAATGGATGACACGTGTACAACACAAAACAACATGCAGGGCGACGCCTCACGTCCATATTTTTTATGAACGTCTATTAAATTCAGGGATGAATTTGATGTTTCGATAATTTGGGGGACGAATTTTGCTGGTCCATGCAAATTCAAGGACGAATTTGAGAATTTGCTCGAACTTTTAGTGTATAATTTGATATTATTTCTTTTACCAAATAGAATATGATTTTATCTTGTTATAGTGTATAATGAAGGTATTGAAAAACTTAAGAAAGGGTGAGTTTAAAATTAGTTTTCTATTTTAAAATTAAAATCTTTTTACCAAGACTGAAAAGAATATTATGTTCAAAATACAGTGAACATACAAAGAAATCTTTCAAACAATTTTGTTAAGTTCTTTATCAAATAGCTTTTCTTCAATTTAATAAAGTACTAGTAAATGTATTTGAAGATAAGACACAAAAAATAGGTAAAGATAAAAAAGAGACGAACACATTATGTTCATAGGGTATGTTTTGATTGATTTATTTTTAAGCTTATGAAAAGTAGCTTATGCAAATAAATAAGCTTTATTGTTAAAGTCCTCACTAACAAAAATTGAATCAAGCTGATTTTTCATAAACTACCACGACAAGCTTATGAATAATACATGAAATCTTATTTGTTCTAAAATATTCAAATGCACTCTATTTGTTATGAATATTCAAGCTTTCCCTCTTTTTTTCCTATTTTTTCCATCCATGTGCTCCACTCATGGTACCATGCGCCCCATGTGTGCCGTGTGCCTAATTTATCCTATTTAAAGTTTGTTTTGACCTAGAAATATTCATTTAGAAATGTGACGGTTTAGAGGCAAAGGAGTGCCATCTGAGCGTCAAAATGGGTGTTTTCCTACCCCCTTCCACTTGTTCTAGTGTATGTTGTTACTTTTTCTCTTTGATTATACATTCATTTTCTACAAGTGACCCTCTTTGTGTTACTTTCCCGCATCTAATCGTAATTTCAAACAATAAGGAGAGAAAAGTTGGGGAGTTTTGGCATAGTAATGATGTGGCGGGTGGTTGGTTTGTTTTAATGGCGTAGAGACCATTTTGTGTGAGAATTTGATCATCTTGGTAATATGATGCGGATGTTGGAGGGTTGTGTGGTAGGGTAGGGGAGGGACGGTTTGGTGTTGAAACCGGGAGAGGAGGTGTGTTTCTCATTAAAGTATTGTTGTAGATTACTTGAAAATTTGTGCCTAGCGAAGGAGGGAGTGAGTTTGGAGGAGGAGATGGTGTTTGGATATCTTTGGAAGAGTCGGACACCATCGAAAGTTTTAGCTTTCTCTTGGATTTTGCTACTTGATCGTATTCCTACAAGGTCGAATCTTGCTAAATGAAGGGTGTTGGATGAGGAGGTTTCTAGAAATTGCATTTTTTTGGTAATGTGGAGGAAACAACGGTCCGTCCTTTTTTGCATTCTGAGGTGGTCTCAAATTTTATCGCAGTCTAATGTGGCATCATGTTTGTTTTATGAGTGGTGTTGAAATACCCAGGATTGCTTAGCTAGATAGTTGTTATTTGGGAGTTCTTATTTTTATCTGTTATGTTATAGGATTCCTGTTAGTTTTATTCCCTGTTGGTGTTTTTGGTAGGCTGTCCTGGTTTTTTGTATCAGGACTTTCTAGAGGTTTTAATAATTAACATAAGTGACAGAACCTAATGCCAAACAATACATTTGACTTATAGCCAAAAATTCAATAATAAAGTCTATTGGTAAACAAAGTATCAATACTTTTAAGAAATTTGCACTTTACATGGAAACATTGCAACTATATTCATATAATTGAGAAAAGGCAGAGTCAGTGGTTCCGAGACATTTAAACATGCCATTGAGGTTCTGAATCTTGAAAAAAAGATGCCTATTACATCCCAAGGTTTTGTTCTGAATCTTGAAAAAAAGATGCCTATTACATCCAAAGGTTTTGGTACCATCGCTATCCAACAGGAACAATATAGATGAGAGAATAGAGTACGTCTGTGAGATGAATAATAAATTAAAATAAAGGGATGTTGACGTAGAATGAGTCACGTGTAAGGTGTGGATTAATGAAAAGATAAGGCGGGGATATAAACGGATGATAGAGAGTAATGATGAGGAGTCCTATAACTGTGACAGAGAGTGATGACGATTAATATTATATATAGTTAATGAAATTACTACGATGGGAAATGATGATGTTATATTATAATAATAATGAGAATGACGATGTCTATGTTGTTGTGATGATGATAATGTTAATGGTTAATTTATGACGATGATGAGAGTGATGATGTTTATCTATAATGATGATGAGAGTGGTAATGGTGTTTCGTGTGCTTGCATTATAATCGTGCATTTTAGGGGGAGACTTGCATTAATATGTGGGTTATGTAATTAAGTGTATACATGTAATACTTGTCGAATTTAATTCATTACGTTCATATAGAGTCTAGAGCATGGTGTCGTGCATTGATGATGAGAAAAGTCCAGTAATATACCCCTGACAAATTATGCAGGTGAAAGTCCAGTAACATACCTCTGGTAAATTATGTAGGTGAAAGTCCAGTAACATAACTCTGGAAAAACGATGAGTAGGTGTGGTATCACATTCATATGGGTCGATATGAGAGTCCATATGCATATATATGATGATATTTTGTGCTTGGGGGTTATAAGTGTGAAAATGATGTGTTGTAGTGAATTGTGAAAAGAAGAGATTATACATAATAATTGTTGAGACTGAAGATATGGTGGAGATTATATTATTTTGATATTTATTTAATATGCGTGTTTTTCCCTATTATTATGTTATGGCAGGATTTCTCACCCCTTATTTTGTTGTGTTGTTTTCTGTATGGTGGATGTACCTTGAGTACAGATACTCAGGTTGACAAGGAGTGGCTATGAGACGTTTTAGAAAGTGGAGATGAGGGGATGCCCTCCGTTTAGTTCTGTTATTTAGTTGTTGAATAAGCATGTAGTCGCTACGAGCTTTGATACTGTAACACTAGGGTTGGGGATGATGATTTAATTTTTAATTGCAATTTGAGGTGAATCTTGATAACTTTGTTATTTTTCTATTTATGATTATTGAACGACAAGTATGAATTTATTAATGTGATCAACGAATAATTTTCTTCTTCTTCATTGGATTTATTTTTAAAAGAAAACATATTATTGTTATTCTGTGATATAACGTCGTGTTTTGTAACATCCTTACTATTAAATATATTCTTATTATTTAATACTTATCGTTGGGAAATAGGGTGTTACATAATATATGTTTAGCCCCCCTGTAATATTAGAGATTTCCAGTTTACCCCCCGTAAAAAAATTATTTAATTCGAACCCTGTAATTTGAAGATTTTTGGTTTTGGACCTTCATGAATTTTGACTGTACAAAATCGATGATATGGCAAGGGGTAAACCGAAATATCGATGATATGGCAGGGGGAAACCGAAATTCTCTCAAATAACAGGGGGCGAAAGTACCTTAAATTTTGTAATTTGATGCCATGAAGGTCCAAAATAAAAAAAATCTTCAAATTACCGGGTTGAAATCTATTTATTTTTTTTACAGGGGGTAAACTGAAAATCGCTAATATTACAGGGGTAAACATATATTAACCCTACAAACCCATATACAAATAGTTCAGTGGCCCAAGGAATATAATGATCCAGAAAAAAACCCCAATTCCAAGTTTTAAATAGATGTTCTTTATGATCCAATGACTTCAAAATTCTACCAAAAAAAAAATCCAATGACTTTAAAAAAAATATTGATCCTACAATACATCTACTCATGCATAAATGTATTCTCACTCAAATGGTGCATTATATCCATGGATAACTTTATCAAGATGCGATTAAATAAGTTTCTCTTTACTATCAGGAAAGGCTAACAAAGCAATGAAAAGTTAGTTAAACAATATTCAATTCTTCTTATTAACAAGTTTATCATATTACCTCCTTTCAAAGTGTACTGAAGGGTCAAAAACGACACCCTGATATACTTAACATGTACTTAGTAATTATTATAATCTTATGAAGGTTTTAAAATTTCATAAATGATTAAACTATTAAATTATTCTTACGATAGCTTAAAATTTATACACTATAAAGTGAATAAATCATATCCTATTTTTTCAATGCAGAGTAGGAAAAATATGGTTAAAACTCTAAAGTTTGTTTATGTTATGATTTTATTTCTTTCCATATTTTATATGTTAATAGTATGTGATTCTAATACTTTTGGTATGTATCATCCTTGTAAAACAGATAAAGATTGTCCAAGAAAGCGTCCACATAATATTAAGTGTCGTAAAGGCCAATGTGTACCAATCGGAAACCCTTATAGGACGCGTGAGTTAGTGCACTAGAAAAAGAATTGTACAACGGTTATTATGCTAGAATAATTGTATACCTTGAGCTAGCAAAAAAATAAAACAATATTCCTTAAGCTAGCAAAAGAGTTGTACAATATTTCATAAATTGTCATTTAGATTTTTTGTGAAAGCACAAAATAATTGTATTTTTTTCTCCTAATTTCATGAACCACGAGTTATGATTTTGTACTTTAAGATGATGATGAAATAAAATAAAGAAAGGAAGATTTCAACATAAAATATATGAATTTATTCAAATTATTAGAGTACACTAAAAACAACACAATTTCAACATCGCTAAAACTTCAATAGAAGATTCACCAAATCTTTTTGTATATAACAAATATAATATGATTTAATCTCATTATAAATAATAATGAAATATTTGAAAATCTTAAGAAAGGTTTGGTTTTAATTTTGATACTATTTTAAATTAAATTCATTTTGTCTAATACAAAAAACAATTAATGCTCTATTCGAAACACATATTGACAAACATTAAACATAAAACAAAGATTCATCTCTACTACTTGTGAAGTTGAAGCCTCTTCAGTCACCTCTCATCTCTCCTCTCTCCTACACACAACATTAAAATCTTCAACCACATACCAAGCCCCTTTACCAAGACTCCTCTTCGCCTCCACAATTGATGCTTAACCTCCAAATTATGTTGTGGGACCCCCAAATCCAGGCAAAGCCCAACATAACCATCTTCAAAAAATGTGAAATTAAGCTTAGAACTCACTTTTTTCACAAATATAAGATAACACCGCTATTACCAATTGACGGGACAAATTCCCAATCACAATTCTCTCACTCCCGCATAAAGCACGACAGATCCTATTTGAAATTAACTCCATCCCAATGAACTCCTTTATTTTATATATTTTCTACCTCCATCCCAAATCTATCACATTGAAAGTTAAGACAATCATTTATCACTTGTTTCTTTCTCCCTTACGTTCTTCTTCTCTACAACGACTTCATCGTAGACAACTAACTTCCCCATCATCACTTCGTCCGTAGTTGAAATTGTTAACTCATCCGATTTTTGAATCTCCTAAACATTTTATGGATCCAAAACCTTTGAATTATTAAAAGAAAAACTACACAAAGGTGACACTTGCACACCAGCATAAGAATTGTGAACCAATAATTTTAGACCGAGCATCGATATTGGCATTTACGGGTAGCTAGGAAGGACTTCTGCCAGCTGCATCCCAAAGTCTTCTATGTCTTCCCCAGTTCTACCAGCTACCACCCTTATTTATAAATTCGACGTCTCATTCACTTTCTCCTCTACACTTAATATACATTTCCTCCCTCCTTTCATCTCCTTAGTTTTATCCGCAATAAGAAAAAAAAATTGTGCTACGTAATTCAATTTCTTGTAGACCTTTTTTTTTCATAAAAATTAATTAGGTCTCCCAAAAGGGTGGGGTTATGGTTATTAAGTTCCATTGCATGATGGTGAGAAATGATTTAGGGATTGTGAGATTGAAAGAAATAGACCCGAGATTTGTGTTGAATACGTAACATTGAAGCAATTACATGTTATAAAAAATATCAGTGCCTTGGTGGTAAGAGTTGTTAATTGGAAGCATGTAGTACTCCGTTTGATCCCCAACAGGATTTTTTTTCATAAAAGGAGGAAAAAAAAGGTAGGGTTTAGGGATAAAATTGTAAAAATAAGGGTAAAATATAGACAAATTGAGTATTAGTGTTAGGGAATAAGGTTTGGAGACTAAGTTGATGGTTGATGACGGATAGTGGGTAAGTTAATTGAAGTATTTGATAAAATTAGTAGTTCAACTAACTGATTAATGTAAAATGACATAAAAATAAATTCTTAATTTATAATAAAAAATTTATCAATTAATATTCAAAGTACTTTTTCTAAAAAATATTTTAGATATTCTTTTTTGAGTAATCCACAAAATATTTAAGATACTTGGAATTTAGTAATTTAAAATTATGAATTTAATATATATTTTAAGTATTATTTTTTTGAAGGGCATTTAATATATATTTTAAGAATTATTATTAAATAAATTTAATGAATGTTTAATAACGGTCATTTTCCAGCCTGTGTATTCCAAAGTTATTTTTGAAGAAGGATTTCAAAGACTGGATAATCCAAGTAATGTAATCCAAAATTTCAAAATTTCATCAGAGCTATTGAAGAAGTCTCTCAAGATCATTTGCAAAACAATCCTCATCATAACGAAACTTTGTATATTGGCTGGAAGAGACCTTTGGATGGTTGGATGAAACTCAATTTGATCGAGCATGTAAAGGTAAATGAGAGCTTGCGGGGATTTTACGCCAATATGATGGAAAATTGTAAGATCAAAGGAACCATCGCTTCTTTGGTTCGGCCCATTCAGGAGATACTTTAGCAAGATTGAAATACCCAGGTTATTTACACTTGACGTGAAGGCAACATATGTCCTGACTCGATAGCAAATTATAGTCTTCTTTGGATTCTTGGAATATGTTTGTTTTATAGTGTCCACCTAGTGAACTTCAAAGTCTCATAGTTGATGATATTTCCGGGGCTTTCATGCCTAGGAATTTGTGTTTAAAATAGTTTCATTTTCTTTCTTTTTTTTTTGTTGTGAATTCGATGAAAAAATCACACCAATAACAAACTTGATGTGTGGAGTAAGGAATAATCAAGCAACCAAAAAACAAAGTGTATCGAACAATTATAAACACAAGCCAAAAGTAGAAAACAGAGAGAGAGAAAAGAAGAGAGAACACAAAAGAATTTGTTGATCCAGTTCGATCCAAATTGACCTAGTCTGGGGGAGAGAGCAGCCCTCCGTTTCACTATAATGATGAGTAACCTTACAAAAGAGATATCAATGGGTTACAAGAATAAGTCTCCCGCCGAATTCTACCCAAAGTCCCAATCTCTTCCCGTAACCAAGAGACTCAATCCTAATAGTGTTTCCCAAGGTGAATCAACCTTCAAACCCTAGTGTTTGTTGCAAAAGTGACAAACTCTACACAAACCCTAGTTTTGTTGTTGTCTTTCTAAACCCTTGTTTCAGCCCCCTCTATTTCAAGGTTTACTCTGATACAAAGTCTATATTTATAGTAAAAGCATCTCCCATAAAATTGGAACAAATCTGGCCCAAAAATAGGTTTCTAAAATATGCTGATGCGACAATTCGGACCCCGAATTTCTCCATTCGGGCGCCGATTTTTCACGCGTGCCAGGCCGGAAAAAAAACCACAATTTCTCCAATTTTGAGTCACTTTCACAACAATCTCCACCTTGACTCTAAATTAGTGATGATGCCAAACCATCAACCACCTTGCTGCTCTTTGCCTTGCTTCCCACTATACCAAGTAGCTCCACAAGTTTACACCTTATGTTTTCAACCATTGGAATGTCTTCCGCCTTTTTGAAGATCCTTGTGTCCCAACTACTCAAGGAATTTTAGGTAGTTCCACAAGTGCACACCTTAACCCCTTCAGCCATCGGAATGTCTTCCGCCTTCTCGAAGGTCCTTGCAGTCCAACTACATTAGGAATTTTAGGTAATTCCACAAGTTTCCACCTTAACCTCTTCAGCCATTGGAACATCTTCCGCCTTCTCGAAGAATCCTTGCAGTCCAACTACACTAAGAGTTTTAGGTAGTTCCACAAGCATTCACCATAACATCTTCAACACAGGACATCTCCCGCTTCCTTGAATGTCTCCTTGCATCCAATCACCCTTGGCCTTTTTTTAGGGTAATACCGCAAGCCATGCTATACATTCTTCAACCTCTGGAATGCCTTCCGTCTTCATGAAGAAATCCCTTGATCACCACTAGAGCATAGCACCCAAGGTCCTCCATAGTCGTACCATTACCGGTGTGTTCAACTCCACCTCAAGGTGAGTGTACTCGACCTCAACTAGCAAATGAATACATCCCACTATGTCTTCAACCTTGAAACTCCACCTCGACAGGTAAATCATGAGTATTATTACCTCTGCCTCTCCAAACTGATATTGAGTGTTTAACGTCTCTCTAGACGATCACTGCTCCACTAGGCATCATTCTCAAGGTGAGAAATATCACCTTCTTCATCCTCCAAACAACACCACACCATCAGAGCACCTACATCCTCAAGACGCACCTCAATGTTCTCCAAATCACCAATGATTTTGTTGAACTCCGAAGGTTGCTCCATGATGGCCTTTGACTCCACCATCTTGAATGAGTAGAGTTGTTGCTTTAGGAATTGTCGATGAGCCAAAGACTTTGTCATATACAAATATTCAAACTTTGACCACATCGATGTCGCGGTTGGTTCCTTCGCTACTTCTCTCAAAACTTTGTCCCCGAGGCACAAGACAATGGCACTCCTTGCCTTGTCCACCATCTCGGTCTTCTCCGCTTGTGACATGGTGACCAGTAACGCACCTTCACCCTTCAAAGCTTTCTCACACTTTTGCTGTATTAAAACCGCTTCCATCTTTACCTTCCATAACCCAAAATCGTTATCTCTGGTAAACTTCTCAATATCCCACTTTGAACCCATGGTACTTGATTATGCTTTGATCCTTGCCCCACGGTGGGCGCCAATTGTTGTGAATTCGATGAAAAAATCATACCAATAACAAACTTGATGTGTGGAGCAAGGAATAGTCAAGCAACCAAAAAACAAAGTGTATGGAACAATTATAAACACAAGCACAAAGTAGAAAACAGCGAGAGAGAAAAGAAGAGAGAACACAAAAGAATTTGTTGACCCAGTTCGGTCCAAATTGACCTAGTCTGAAGGAGAGAGCAGCCCTCCGTTTCACTATAATGATGAGTAACCTTACAAAAGAGTTATCAATAGGTTACAAGAATAAGTCTCCCGCCTAATTTTACCCAAAGTCTCAATCTCTTCCCGTAACCAAGAGACTCAATCCTAATAGTGTTTCCCAAGGTGAATCAACCCTCAAACCCTAGTGTTTGTTGCAAAAGAGACAAACTCTATACAAACCCTAGTTTTGTTGTTGCCTTTCTAAACCCTTGTTTCAGCCCCCTCTATTTCAAGGTTTACTCTGATACAAAGTCTATATTTATAGTAAAAGCATCTCCCATAAAATTAGAACAAATCTGGCCCAAAAATACGTTTCTGAAATATGCTGATGCGACAATTCGAACCCCGAATTCCTCCATTCGGGCGCCGATTTTTCACGCGTGCTAGGCTGAAAAAAAAACCACAATTTCTCCAATTTTGAGTCACTTTCACAACAATTTTAGCTTCGGACCCTCTTGTGTGAAAAAAGAACCTACAAATCTCTTATTTTTCTTTTGACGCACTTCATGTTTTAGATGAACTATACCTTTTTCTTTTAACTCTAAACTCATCATTTTTAAAATAATATAGAAGTGATATATGAATTTAATTGAAATTGATGTTTAACCAAATTTGTTTTGGAAGCAGCAAGGTGATATATGAGTTCAATTGAAGTTGTTTTATTTAAATCAAAATACTTACGAATTTCAACGAGAAGACAATCGAAAGAGCAAGGTAATGATCATGATGCAAGTGTATATTATTATGGAAATAGCAAGGTGCATTTTCATATTGTGGAAGAAAAGAGGCTGGATTTATTTTCCAGAAAGAAAGAAAACATGGGAACTTTTACATTTCATAAAGGGATTTAAAAAATAATAAAATGAAAACAACAAGGTTAAAAATAGAAGAAAATATAAAAAGCTATCAGCTATGAATGATAGAAATTGTGTTGTTAACTATGAATGAGGAAATGAATGCACTTAAGAAAAAAGGTACTTGAGAGATTGTCTAGCATCTACTGCTGCCTGGGGAAAGTCTGCATTTTCGCAAACGCACACAAACAATGAAAGGGTGAGTACATAAAAGTAAGTAATCGCGTACAATGAAATAGGATAAACACAACAAAAATAGAGCATATAGACACATATATCATAATAATATCACTCAAGGGTATCAAACCTAACAAGATATCAAACAGCTGAATATAAGATAATAGTCATCAATCACATGTTGAGGATGCAATGCAATGTCATGGTCCTATACTTCTAATCATTACTTCATATCTAAATCCGAAGTATCAGCGAGGAGCATGGTAGTACGACACTTAGAAATTCCCCCCTCTCAAACCCCAAGGTCGGGAAGAATCGAACAGCTATGCATCTAGGAGTTAACAAAGATAGATAAGCTGAAACAACATTAAATTTTTTTCTTTGTGTGACTTGAAGAATATATATATTGGCTTCTTCCAATGGAAGAATCGAACAGCTATGCATCTAGGAGTTTTAACAAAACAAGTCTAAGATTTATATTACGTACTCTTCTTTCTAGCTGAGCTCATGCTAATAACATACAGAAAACTAACTCTGTCATGACAAGTAATCTAATCTCCTGTGTTTTTCTGCTACTTTCGGCTTCTTGTTATGCCTGTCAGTGGTGATTGGTTTTGCGGATTTTGTGCAGCTGTGGTGTTGGTTTTTTGTGATTTATTTATTTGCTGGTAGGGAGTGTGTGCTCCGTTTTGGCCAGCACTTTTTGGGGTGTTTTGGGGTAGAGGTTTCACATATATACGGATTTTGGAATTCCTATTTTGGTAGGTGTTCCGCATATATACGGCACCTTTGTAATTCACTCTTTGTGGTCCATGTTTTAGTGATTCTTTCACTTCCTTGGCTTAATAAATTTTGTTGTTTCAAAAAAAATCTCCATTAGAATCAACGTCAGATCCATGTGCTGATTATAAATCTGCCACTGGGATTGTTTTAATTAATTAGGGGTTGAATTCTGTACCTACTTTTTACCTTTACTTTATGAAGATGCCGACTAAGGTGTGGAAAAAAATTGTTCGAATTCAAAGAAAGTTCCTTTGGGGCGGCTTTGGTGGTGGACAGAAGATTTGTTGGATAAAGTGGAAATCCGTGTGTCAACCAAAGAGCTATGGTGGTCTAGGGGTGAGGGATGTTAGAGTGGATAATTTGAGTCTCTTAGCAAAGTGGAGATGATTTTGCCTCAAAATGACACTTCCCTTTGGAGGGAGGTGTTGATTGTTAGATATGGAGAGCGGGTCAGAATGGATGTCGATTGGGATGGTGTTGTGTCACTATCTAATTCATCAAGGAGGTGAAAAGATATTTTTCCTTTAGATCAAGTGGTGGTATCATGCTGGTTCAAAGAGGAGTGGCCATCTAAATACGAAGTTTGGAATTTCTAGGTGCAAGAAGAATATGGTGGAGGACTATTTTGGTAGAGAAGCGGACGAGGAATGGTGGAGAATGGTATGGAGCAGAAACTTGTTTATAAAGGATATTGATTTCGATAATCTTTTAGTTCTTCAAAATTCTTTTATTTGTGGAGATCGGGAAGATTGGTGGGTGTGGCGATTGGGTGAAAGGGAAGATTTTTCTGTGGAACTGGCTTATGCATTGTTAGAAGGATTGTTGATGTAGGAGAGTAATAGGAGTTATTTGGAGGATAGAGTTTTTAAGCTGTTATAGGAAAGTCCGCATCCTTCTAAAAAAATTGCTTTATCTTGATAAAAATTTCTAGATCGAATTCCGGCTAGAGATAACCTCGTGGTGCATAGATCGTTCCTTTAGAAAGAGCGACAAAATGCAAGGAATCGAAAAATCATCTTTGTTTTTCCTACACTGTGAGGTGGCGTATAGGGTATATTCGTTAGTGTTTCGATGGTTGGGCATAAACGTGTAATCTGTCTCAGTATGTATTTTGCTGCATAATTATGCAGTTGTTTTGGTAGCATGATTGCTTAAGGTATTGGGCAGCATCTGTCTTTTTACTGCAGAATTCGGCTGTTGAAGTGTTGTTTAAATCTCTATCGTTAGTGATCGAGAGCTTTATTTTTCTGCCCTCTTGTTTTCTGTTTTTCTGTGGTCAGAATGAGGGTTGTCACTGGCGGGCTGTTTTGGTGTTTAATCCATTTTTTGGAGCTCAAGTGTATGTTTTGTTTTAAATCTCTCCTAACATCTTGTGGTGGGGTTCGAAGCCAACATATTTTAAGCCGATTAAAAAAAATAAAATTAAAACATACCCAACACATGATAGAAAAAAACAACTGCATTTAATGAAGAGATTACCGAACACCAAAGAATAGGAAATTGATAACTATTTAACCTTAAGTATGTAATAACATAAGTCAGGATCAAAATTCAAAATATAACTCCAATCAAATACTTATAAAACATTATACATAGATTAAAAACAAATGAAAAAGTAAATCGACATGAAGGAACTTACTTTCAACAAATTGAAGCCTTACATTGAACATAACATATGGCCTTTTTCCACGCTATTTCATCAACACTAGTTTGCTCTACTCTATTATCTCTCAAATTATAGAGAATTGCTTGGTCTCTTTTTGAGTTTGCCAATAACAGTGTATCACCATTTTTAGAAAGCCATAGAGGAAACATAAAAGATTGATAATGAATCCAGTCACTAAGCCTATCAGCCACTTGAAGATTCTGAAAATTCAACTCCAAATTCCGTCATCTGCCATATAACAAAATGAGTGTTCTTGAGATTGTGAGAAAAACAAAGGCAGTCCATCAACACAGCAATAGTCGGTCCAACATCTAGCACTTCATCAACGTCACGAGGGGTCTGAAATTGCTTGTATGTCTCGGTACCAAGATCAAGGGAGATAATCACAAATTGCTCAACAGTAATATCCTTCTGACAATAATCATGACTGAACTTACCTCGAATGGCACATGACTGAACTTACCTCGAATGGCAGACCAGTTAATGGTACCACTCAAATACACTCCTTTATTCACATGACTTGAGCCAAAAGTAAAAGCTAGGTCAGAAGACGGAAAACTTAAAGATTTTCTCCTATTATCAGCCAAACTGAAAATTTTAACCTCGTTACGGAACAAGACGACCACCTTATAGGTTCTAGTGGAGTTATCATAACCAAATATGCAATTAAGTCTGCAATTGAGAGGTCGGTAAAAAGATCCAAATTTTTTAGATTTTATTCTTGTGGTCGGGTTCCAGATACGGAACCAGGATTTTGGAACTGCGGACATCGTTGTATGATGGTGCAAACAGAGCAGTCCATTGCATGAACCAATAATTCGGCTAGGTTTGTTGAACTTCAGTGGGTGGTAAGAATTACTGGCAATGGTGATCGACGGGTTCTCCAATAAGTGATTCAGTGGAAAGGTTACAAAACTATCACGGTAATTATCTGAGCCAGATTTGATTACTACTATGTGGCTGTTTCTTGTGGATCGTTGAAGCCGTAGTTTTCCGAATTTGTGATCGGAGATAAGGGAGTTCCACGACTTGCACACGCTCTTCGATCGCACAAGAGGTTTCACGGGAAGATATGATAAAACTTCTGCAATAAGCTTATCAGGGAGGAATACCACCTGCAACTTGGCACGAGAGGGATTCATGGAAGCCATGCTGATTGGAAAGTTGTGTTGTTGGAGTCGAAGACTGCTACTAAACCCTAATGCGATACTTTTTTTGGGAGACCTAATACGATATATTTTTTTAATATAATAAGTAGACCTTATATATTAACAAAATTTGAAAAATATTTTAAAAAAAATTATTAACAAATTTTGAAATAAGTATTTAAAAAAAAAATAAATAAATAAAATCTCCTTAAAAAAGAAAGTGAAATAAAATGAACTATATAAATTTTTGTAGGGAATGTACAATTTTGTTTTTTAAGTGAGTTCAGACCAATTTCTCAGTGTAATGTTGGTTACAAAATTGCAACAAAAGTGATAGCTAACCAGCTGAAATTAATCCTACCTCACATTATTGATGCATCCCAAAGTTCTTTTGTTCCTGGTTGATTAATCTTTACTATATAAAAAAATAAATAAGGTCTTTTGGGAAAATTTCGAACTGACTTTCTATTATTCCAATTATACCCTAGGGCCCTTTTAGAGGACGCTAAGGCCTCTTTAAGGGGTCTAAAAGCACCTTTGGAGGTCTTTCAGGTCCTTAGGAATATTATGACGGTCCAGGGTCGTAAAGGTTGTGTAGGTTTGTGTTTACCAGTGTTTTCTGTAAACAAATGTGCTCGTTTTAAGATATTTTTTCCAGGATCAAACTACAAATCTTAGAACATGTTGTGCAATGTTTTTTTAGAAAGTGTTTGAATGTTTATCATGTTCATGAACTTTAATATAAAAGATGAAAAAAATTGTCTTGTTCGAGAGGATTAACAAGGATGCCTCTCGAGGATGATTTAGAAGATTTCAGATCTCTTGCCATTCAGTCTAAAATTCTTCCTCGCAATTCATCAGACTTGCTCATTAGAAGGAAAAGATCTAAGGAGTTAGCTTTGGCTGTTATCAAAGAAGAATTGCCTGCTCAGAAGAATAGACGAGAAGTCTTAGAAGCTAAGATTGAGGAGATTGCTCAGACAAACTCAAGCTTTGTTTATGCCTCTGTTGTCAAAGCGAAAATGCGGCGCGCCCACCCCAAAAACTGATGTGGCGCGAGATGCATGCGCGTGTCGGGCGCTATTTCGGTGGCACAAACACTAATATATTTAATATATTTAACATTACTCAAAATTCACGAAAAATACTAAAATACCTTATATTACTACTATTATTTTTTATAACCATTATTGATCTATTATTAGTAAATAATACTATTTTTATTTAAATGTTACTATTATATTTCCATAATACCCCCCTAATAGGCCGTTTTTCAGAATTTTTTTCCAGAAATTTTTGTTTTTGAATGGCCTATTAGGGGGGTATTCTGGAAAGAAAAAATTTACAAGGAAGAAAACCAAAACAAAAATTTTATAGGGGGGAAACCCGAAAATCACCTATATTACTAGGGGTAAAACACTATTTCGCTATTAGGATAGTAAGTATTTAAGTCTGAGTCTGAATGTATAAGTGAGCCTAGAACTTACGAATTAAATGTTTGAATGCTGGTACATTAAAACACTAAGTCTGAATCTGACGAGCTTCAGTATCTAAGAGTTTTAATTAAACCAAAATCTGAATGAATAATTCATATTTCGCTATGTTTTAGCTCTATTAAGTTTCCAATTATGATTGCTTTGATATGCTTTAAAAAGATCATTTAATTAACTTCGATAAGACTTAGGGGGAGACTGTAAATCTCACCTTATATGGACTATCTGTAACACCCTGAATTTCTAGTCAATTAATTTTATGGAGTTAAATATGTGGAACCTTGATTATTGTTGTAGTGGTGATGCCTTTCCTATTGAGTATTATATTATTTCATTGAAGGTAGATTTTGATGATGAATGATGTGATAGGAGGATTATTATGATGAGGGAAAGAATTAAATAAAAATAATATAGAGGTGGGAGGTGTAGAATATAAGTAATAAATTAGTGGGAGGAGTAAGTAAAATTACGGTATGTGAAGTGATGAATGTACGTCAACACTAGTTTTTTAGTCATATTTGTGTCCGTTTTGTAATGTTTTGAGAGTCAAATGCTTGTATACATGGTCAAATTAGTTCATGATGAAGAAATGGAACTTGTGCACAAATTGGAGAAGAATGCAAAAACTTTACCTACAGGAGAAATCGTGCCACGATGGACATGAATCGTGGAACGTTTGAAGCGTGGAATTTACCTGAAGATACTGGAAAAATCGTGGCACGTTGGATCGTGTAACGTGTCATGATGGTTGAGTAAATTTGCTGCCACGTAGGATGAATGAGTAGATCGTGCCACGATGGTCGCGAAATGTGGCACGATGGTGGGCTTTCTGAAACCCTAAAATTCTTTCTATAAAAGCCAGGAAACTAAATAGAGCATAGAGCATATACGACACCAGGAAACTAAAGAACACGCAGTGGATCTCACCCAACTCATAGTTGGTTCTGATTTATGTAGGCTATATTATTTCTATGTCTTTGATTATGTTAGTTATGAGTAGCTAATCTTCTCAGTTGATTGAGCCATGATGAATCTACTGTGATATGTGGACCATGTAGTGAACTCTCTTTATTATCAATAACATTCAGTCTTTATTCAGAATTATCTGTGCTTAATGCTTTTCTTATGATTGTTTGTATGACTACTAACCCTAGTTTCTTCCAATCGCATTAATTGACCTTAGGTATTAATTGACTGCTAACCCTAGCTATTAAACCTGAAATAGTAATTATGTTTGACTTTACATATGAAACTAGAGATAGGAAGTTGCGAGTTATGACTTATGGATTAGCGTTCTCACCATGCTTCTGCAGTTATTCAATCAGCTTAAGAGATGAAAAGGTTATAACTTAGGAAAGGGTTTTGAGTCAAGAGATTGATCAAAATCACTTAGTTAATCTGTCGTAAAGAATGAATAAGTGTTGAGAGTAAAGAGAGATAAGCTATTTCACATAAAGCAATAGAGGATTCACCGGCTTGATCATCTGTTTTAATCCAATTATCAAACCATTTTATTTACCTACGAAGGCGAAATTATTAAAGCCATTTTATTCACTGGCTCTTCCAGAAAAGGTTGCCTGTGAAGGAGAATTTATTCGGAAGGGGAGTGATTCAGCATAATGCTCAACTATGTGTCAGCGGGTGTGGACAATCGAATCATGTGCTCATCTCTTCTTGTTATGCAATCAGTTTGGTAATGTTTGGCAACTAGTTTGTAAGTGGCTAGGCGTTCATTCTGCAGATCCATCAACCATGGTGGATCACTTCATTCATTTTGGTACTGCAGCAGGTCTTGCAAAGTCACGACGTTCTTTTATGCATTTAATATGGTTTTCTAGTTCGTGGGTTATTTGGAAGATAATTAAGAAATATTAAACTTTTTTGAGCTAAAGAAAACACACCTTCTCAGCTTGTGGAGAACATCAAGTTTTTTTCTTATTCGTGGTTGTTTACCAGTGTCTCTCGACAAGTTTAGGATTGCAAGTAAAAGCAAGACAAAATTAAAGGAAAAAGTAAAAGTTTAAACGCATAAACTTAAAGGAAATGTAAAATGCATTGCATTAAAAAGTAAAGTGGTCTACAAATCAATTTACATACATTCTGTATAACTCGTTTCCCTAGACGCCGTTAGTTTGAGTGTTGTAGAATTTCTATAAATGATTTGCGACCCATTTTCTGGCTAGGAAACTCTTATTTATACTAAAAGAAACTAATTTGTAAAACACTAATCCCATGATCAGCACTTTCTCCATCTTGGACAACCGCTTGTCCCCACGTTTCCACTAAGGGAACCGCTCTTGAACTTGAAATCGTGTTTTCCTGCCTTGAACACTTTGTTGGAGTAAGCCGTAATAGCCAATCTATATTGATTGGGTTTGGCTTTGTATCATGATATTGATATAAATATATATTGTGAATATGTAAAAAAAATAAGGCATTTCTTTATTGATTTTGTTTTGTTTCAAAATAATAAAGTCCCTAGAATAGTTAGTCTGTTTAATGGAACATTAAGTATAGCTTAAGTGTGAGATCCCGTTAAACATAAGGAAACTATTCTTAAAGTATCTGTAGTCAAGCTTTATTGAGAAGTGGGATATCATTAAAACATAGAGACTATTATGTGGATAGACTGATGATCACATCTCACAGATCATGGATAAAGAGTTATCAAGTCTACACATAGATATAAATATTAGGAGTAATATTTATATTGGATTGACCCACCATGAGAA
>Ga0228710_1005823_pt1 | contig 18992 bp, 10 predicted proteins | sample MedpolnodulmetaG_FD_177995 | JGI IMG/M metagenome (GOLD analysis project Ga0228710, IMG submission 177995) | Root nodule microbial communities from Medicago polymorpha collected in Santa Monica, California, United States - pink nodules | ecosystem: Host-associated > Plants > Roots > Nodule...
AAGTAGTCATGTCCCCCTTGCACTTCCAAGGAGAGTTCCACTAAAATGTAATGTCAAATTACAAGTTGCTCAATCACACAAGAAAGAGACTTCTCTTTGCTCAAGGACAACTCCAAGAGACTTCTATTGCTCAATCACACCTGAAAGAGACTTCTATGCTCAAGGACAACTCCAACAGACTTCCTTTGCTCAATTACAACTGAAAGAGACTTATCTTAACAATTACAAAGAATTGAATAAGGTTCTGAATACTTGATATACAATCAGAGGTATTCACAATACAATACGAAACAGAACAGGCTCTGTTTTTCTAGACACTTAAGAATTCTAAGATGTGAACAATTGAAAGAATTCTCTAAGTTGTTGACGTTTTGTTTGCGACGTTTTGCATAGAGTATTGGCTTTTTGCTTGTGAATGTCTAGATTGAATTCTCTAAGTCTTCATCCCTATTTATAGAGGATTTGAGAGACGTTGAGAATTTAGCCGTTACATCAACTTGTCTTGCTTGAAGCTTTTATTCTTCACCATTGATCTTTTGCCTGATTTGATATTTGTCCTATGAAGAACTAATTTCAAATCCATTCCCTTTGAAAAGAAACAATGTCTGCAGCAATGTTACTGTTATCCTTGTCTTGATGTAGAGACAAAGTTGCAGAGATGGTGGTTGCAGAGTTCGTGGTTGTACACTTCGTATATCGTACTTTGTCAACTCTGGTAAAGTAGCTTCTGGCGAGGTGCTTCTGATGACCTTGCTTCTGATGACGTGTCTTCAGGAGCTCTTCTTCAGACTCGTTTCTTCAGATGCACTTCTTCAGACGCATTTCTTCAAACGCATTCTTCCAGACGCTTCTAAGCTTCAAATAAAATTCCTTTGCTCTTGAACTTGTTCAATCAGAATCTTTATGAATAGCACTTTGATTATGAATCCTGTACACTTGAACAAATTGTTTAACATATCCAATTGATGATTTTTAATACCTTGTTATTATCAAAACTCAAGAGGTGATTTTGAGAAACACTCTTTGTTCCAACATGGTTAACTGAATTGGTTTAAATTTGTGGTTCAGTTCATAAACCATTAATATGGTTCAGTTTTTTTGTGGTCCTTTTGGTTCAATTTATGGATACAATTCAGTTAACCACATTTTTGCACACCCATACTTATACTAATATTTTAAACCCCAAAGATATCTCCATGTAAATTCATAAAAATAACCTATTCACATAATTTTCAAAACAAAAAAAAAACTTTACATAAGTTATTACTAACTAATACAAATCATTATTTTTAGCAATTTATTCAAATCAATTACTACTTACCAAAAAACAACACTTAAATGAATGAGATGATAAAAGATCAGAGCTTGATGAAAGTTATGAGTTTAAATTTAGCTCTAACAATATATTAGTGTTAGATCGTTTAAGCCTAAATTTTGTTATTTATTGTAGTCATATCTGATTCGAGAGATTAGTTATGCAGTTATACATAGAAAATATCGGATTTGAGATTAGTTGTACAACTCAACGCATATATAAAAAAATAAAAAATAAAACCAATTTTTATTTGTTTGGCCTTAAATATAAGACTTTAATATGTGTTTTGTCCCTGCAATTAGGGGTCATTTAAAAATTGGTCCCTTAATTGTTAATCTTGACAAATTACAATTTCAAAGTTTAATCATTTAAAATTCTGTCCTTTTCCCCACTTAATCACTGTCACGTCACTGATTAGCTGACGTGGCACATTGACTTAGCAAAGTTTGGCTTGAAGTGACAAAAATACCCCTCCTTCCATCAGATGACACTGAAATGACGGATTTACCCCTTATACCATCTTCTCTCCCGTATTCTTTCCTTTCTTTCTTTCTTCTTCAAGAAATTGTTTATTCCACACATCATCAAAGAATATGACATACCTCTTTTGCGCATAAGTGATTTTTAACTCCATCTTTCAATGGCCCTATACCCATTTCATTAAATCCAGAGGAAGATTATGCATCTCCCAGTTTGTTGGTAAAACTTCTTCAACATGAACCTGAAGAATTCCTTTGGAGAGTCGAAATCAAACATAGGATACATAGCAGAAAATCAACGAGTATAAACGATGATGCTTTGATTACGGTCTCGCTTCGTTGTAAGAATCTCACGCGCTTGAAGCTTCACGCGTGTAGGGAAGTTACTGAGATTGGGATGTTAGGGTTAGCGAGAAACTGTAAGAATTTGAAGAAGCTTTCGGTTGTTTCGTGTTTGTTTGGCGTTAAGGGTATTCGTGGTGTTAACGATGTAAACGAGGTTAATGAGGAAGGTGTTGAATCGGTTTGTGGTAATGGGTCATCTTCGTTGAAATCGATTTGTTTGAAGGAGCTTGTTAATGGGCACTCGTTTTCGCAGTTGAATTGGGATTCGATGCTTGGGACTGTGGGGAAGATGAATTATGGGTTGGTTGAGATTCATCTTGAGAAGGTTCAAGTTAGTGATGTGGGTCTTGTTGGGATTTCGAAGTGTTTGAAGTTGGAAACTTTGCATCTTGTGAAAACACCTGAGTGTTCTGATCATGGTCTTGTTGTTATTGCTGAGCGTTGCAGGATGTTGAAGAAGCATCACATTGATGGGTGGGAACACAGGGGTACAATGGTCTTTTCGCGCTTGTCTGAGAAGCTTGAGGGTATATGGTCTTTTCGCAACTCATTTAGCAATTCTATTAAATGACCCCTAATTACAAGGACGAAGCACCACCAGTAGTGATGTGATATATAGCAATGTTTACACGAAGCATCTACATCTAGTGGCTAAAGTTAAGGTTAGTAGAAAGAGTTACACCTTAATTACTAGGTTAAGTTGGGGTGAGAATTGGGCCACGGCAGAAAGGCAATCCTGTCTCGCTGGCTTCACTGATTTCATCCACCCACTCAACTCAACCCAATTGTCTACATTTTCCCCCCCTCATATCATAAATCTATCTATCTCTATCTACCACCCTAGAAGGAAAAGAAAACACAACACAACATGTTACCACTTTGTTCTTCCTCATCCATGGCTAAGGCTTCCCTCACTCTCCCTACCAATTCTTTCCCCACATTTATTCACCCTCAAAACTTATCATCATCACTTACTTCTACTCCATTCAATTCTCAGTTTTTTGGCCTCAAGTTATCTCATTCTTCCATTTCCAAAACAACTTCTTCTTCACCTTCTTCATTCAGAAGAGGTTTCATTTTTGCCAAGGTACGTTTATTCACAGTATACAAGTTGTTACAATCTATCAGCATTACTGTTTGTTTGTTTGTTTGTTTTCTATATCTTGAATTCATTGGCAAATGGGCAGGTGAGTAAAGGTTCAAAGCCACCTGCTTTCACGTTGAAAGACCAGGATGGCAAGACAGTGAGTCTCTCCAAGTACAAAGGGAAACCTGTGGTTGTTTATTTCTACCCTGCTGATGAGACCCCTGGCTGTACCAAACAGGTATGGAGACAAAAACACTCCTTTACTCAATGCTGCATTGTTTTCGAGTTTGGACTAATTCAATTTCTTGATAACTCAATTTTAACATCTAATGAAAATGAATGCTTCTTCAAATTTTGTACAATTAATAAATGTTATTACTTTTGATACAATAATTTATGCTTTTCCAATAATGGCCTCATTCATTTAATATTTGTTTCATATATTTCTCTCTATAATAAATATCTAGGGGTAATATTGGTAAAACAACATTTAATATTGGATTGAACTTCGATCGAAAGTGAATATTAAATAGAAACAAAACATTTCTACAAAAGAGACACTTAAAAAGGAACAGTGCATTGTTTGTTCTTGTGAAAAGGGAAGAGGAGAAGGCTGTACAAGTTACTAGGAGTAAACATGTTCTGTTAGATTGTTATAGTTGGTTGGTGTTTGGATGGATAGTTAGTTGCTTTAGATATTGAGCACATTTTAGCTTTCAATAATAGTTATTTAAGTGTCATTAGTAATTCTGATGCGACTATAGTGTAGTACTTCCCTTGTGTTAGACTGTTAGTTCTGGCGGACCTTTCGGGGAGTTAATTAGTTAGGTCTCGTCAACTTGTTGGTTAAGTTAGTCGGTGAATCAGTTGTAACTAACTTCATAACTACTTTTTGTAATAGGGTAGTATATAAACTGATGTATCCTTGTAAAGAGATAAAAGAGTGACATTTTCATACAATAGTTGATCAAGAGAGAAAATTGTGTGCTCAAGTGAGCAGGTTGAGATTTTCCTTTCCTAGAAAGTCTTGTACATATGCTACGTTTAACTTGATCATAGTGATAGAATCTAGAGTTGTAAAAATGGGCTAGCCCATATGGACCACCCCATCAAGCCCTTTATTTTATAGAACTTGGGCCTGGAAATTTAAGCCCATATTTTTTAGCCCACCCAAAATACCGGCTATCCTGCGTGGGCCACGGGTAGCTTGTTTCCTGTATAACCAGAGTAAAGGCACAAACTGAAACAGAAATGTTGAAATTTGATTTTAACTATTAAAAGGCCACCTTTTTTATAGACATTAACTTTCAATACTCTAACAGCCGTTGCCCAGAATATTAGTCTTGCTATCTCAACCATGCAACAATAATTTGGGCACTTGATGTGCAGTTACTGTGTGTCGAATGCTGCCACAACATCTTAGCAGTGATGCGTAAAATTAAGTCAGTGCTTTTACATGAATCAATAGATCATGGTTAGTATATTTGTTGGTTTAGACGCGCAAGAGTCAATAGATCAGTGTGGCGAATGCAATGAGTGCCAGTGAATTTTTTTTGTTCGAGTTTATAAAAACAAATTGTTTGCCTAAATAGGATCGGGCTCATGTAGTATTTTTAGAGCCCATTTTTAAACAGGGCTTTTTAGCCCCATCCAATAAAGCTTGAAGCCTGTTCGGATCGGGTAGTCCGTTTTAACAGCTCTAGTAGGGTCAACCTGAGTGAGCATGTAGCAGACCAATCTCTGAACTTAGATAAATCTTGTTTGTTAATTCTTTACCTTCTGCAATATTTCATTTCTCCACTGGTTTTAGAATAGCTTTATCTTTTCTGTTTCAATCCACATCAGAAGAGTTCTCAAATTTAGTCCAATATTTATCTACTGATTATTAACACCTTGTCCTCTAATTCATAACAGTAGTTGTTTATGAAGGATTATGATATAATTAATTCCAATATGGTAAAGCCATGGAATTAGATTACGCAAAGTAGAGCAAATACGGTAAACCATTTCGATCGTTCTACTTGATATAGTTAAGGAGACAATTTTATGAATTTATTATTGCAGGCCTGTGCTTTTAGGGATTCATATGAAAAGTTCAAGAAAGCAGGAGCAGAGGTTGTTGGGATAAGTGGAGACGATTCTTCCTCTCACAAGGTAAAACTCGGAATTTTCACTGCATAATTTTTGTGCCAATTAATTAACCAATGCATTGGATGAAATGTAGGCATTTGCCAAGAAGTACAAACTTCCATTTACCTTGTTGAGCGATGAGGGTAACAAGGTAAGGAAAGAGTGGGGAGTGCCTGGCGATTTCTTTGGATCATTGCCTGGAAGAGAGACTTATGTTCTTGACAAAAACGGTGTCGTTCAGCTTGTATACAACAACCAGTTCCAACCTGAAAAGCATATCGATGAGACCTTGAAACTACTCCAAAGCCTTTAATGCTTTCGTATCCCTTTTGCCTTAATTCAAGTATGTAACTATGAATTGTATGTAACCATTGTAATTAAGTAGCTGATTTTGAACACTTTGGTCACATGAAAGTGATAAAAATAATATTCCTTCTCATATAGAGATCAAACAATTATCTCGCGGTGGAAATAATACCTTCAATTATCACAAACACTGTAACATATCAGTATCTTTTGCATATGGTAAATTAGCTTCAATTGACGATTCATTATATTTTGTTTAGTGTGTGAGTTTTCTATGTGAGATAACAATGTTCATCAATTTGTATGATTTATTTGAGCAACATTGTTATAAACCTTGAAAGATTCATAACCACATTTCAGTAACATAACACTTGAGAGTTGAGTGTATGAAAAACATTTAGAACACCATTTTGAAAATAAAACGTTTCACTAAATGTATAGCTAAATGTTTTCCCCTCTCATTTTTAAAGGCGAGAACCTGCAAGGGAAATGTTTACCAGTGCCCCCGAGGCATTGGTTAAGGAAGCAAATATAATAGCTTTTGTATTGGAAATTGTGTAATCAATTTCTCAAAAGTCGAAAAAGTGTTATTTTTAATTCAAATTTTCCTTTTTTGGATTCCTTAACCAGTGCTCCGGGCACTTTTTTCTCTTTCCATCAAACCAGTTGCAAGGATCACTACATCAGCTTCCAACTTAGTGATATTTTCGAATTCAATTCCGCCATTACATAACCAACCACTTCGGTGATTTGTCTTTTTTGACCTCGGACAAATTTTCTGGCATGATAGCCATTTGAAATGATGCATAATCTTCCTCAAAAGGGTGTTCTAGTATTAAACCGTACTTCTCCAAAGGAAGTTTCCACAGAAGGTAGTACTCCATGAACTTTGAAATGTCAGGCCTCTGTTATATATTATTTGGACTGCATATCAAGAAGCAATTAGCTATACATTTAGCAATGCTTTATATACCATTATATGATCCCGTGGTTAGTGATTTTTTTTAATTATATTTATACCATTGGGGAAAATATGAAGCAGAGAAGGGCTCTGAGTAGGCCTTGGTTTGGTCTTTCATGGAGTAACTGAGACGATCTTGTTGAGTAGAACAAGAAAAATGGCAAATCCCATATCCAGTAATATGAACTGTCCAATGCAAAGTCCTTATCACCACGGTGCATGGTTTCCCTCAAGTCCTTCAAAAAACATTTACTATCGCTTGCAATGACAAGCAATAACAACTTCAAATTAGGCTGGGTTTCATATTTTTCCACATAAAATTAGGTCGGAGTTGGATTTTTCTTAGGGAGTGAGAGTTATTTCCTTCCTATGATATATATACACATTTGTGGTAATGATTTTTGGGATTTGAGGTAAACTTGTTTTAGGGAAGGAAGGATACTTTGGGATTTTTTTTGGATGAATTTAGGGTATGTTGAAAATTTGAAGATTTTAATTTATGAAGATGATTTTGATTTGTTGGAGTTTATTGATTTTAATGAAGATGGTTTTGAATTTCCTTGTTTTATTTTATTTTATTTTAAGAATTTTCTGTGTTTATTGATTAAGGTGGTGACGAAGATGATGAACACAATTGATAAAGACGATGAATGAAAATTAAAAGAATTATTTTTTAGTTTAAAAATGTTTATGATTGAATTAAACAAATTAATAACGGCATGCGTAATTTTTTTCCATCTAAACGCTGCCATGCCATTATTGAACAAAGCCACATCATCAAAATTGACTCTAAATTTGAGTGAGGACCTAAACTCACAAAAAAACTAAAATTAGGGGACCAAAAAGTTGGTTTTGTAAAATAGAGGATCAAAACTTCAATTTTTAGAAAATAGGGGAGCATAAGTGCATTTAAGCCTAATTAAAAAGAAAACTTAAACGCACATTTGACTCCTTAACAGAAAATAACAATTTTGCTCTCTAAATTTACAAAGTGTTGCAATTTTTGCCCTTATCTTTAAAAATTACTTACTCCAATCACATTTATAGACAAAAAAGCATTTTGGATTCATTGTTTAACTAATGTATCTAACATATATATAGACCAAATACATTAGTTATTTAACAAATCTAAAAGATTTTTTTTTCTTCTTATAAATGTAAACGGAGAGAGTAGCAATTCTGCCCCCTTAACTTTAAAAAGTAGTAATTTTGACATTTTATCTTTAATAAATTGTATGAGAAACATAAATTAAAAAATTGAAAGAAGAGAAAGTAATAAATAGTTAAGGGTACAATAAAAAGGAATTAATGTTTTATTGATATTGTAAGGGTTAAATATGTTTTTGGTCCCTCTAAAATTGGGAACTTCTAAGTTTAGTCCTTACTTAATTTTAATAGTTTTTTTAGTCCCTATAAAAACATTTTGCATTTAGTTTTAGTCCCTTCTTTTTTTTTTTTTGAAGAGGCTAAAAGGAATTATATTACCACCCAAAAGTCCTTCCAAGCATAAGACATGCTAGGAAAAATAATGTGTATACAATAATTACAACGATCACTAAACTGAAAACAGCGACCTAAAACAATACAGACAAGAAACCATTAATCAATGCCTAAAATAGTGAAAGGTGAAAGTCACCATCCATGATAGTTTAGGGGAAGAGAAGGAAACTTCGCCTTCAACCACAAAAAGGACAACGACTTAATTTTATTCACCACCTGTAAAATTGAGCATTGTTTATCATTGAAGATCCTATTGTTTGTTTCTTTCCATATCTCCCAAGATGTTGCAAACCAGAGAACCTGTAAAATGGACTGACGCGCCCTTGCAAGACCACCAAGAGCGGTAAACTGATTAAAATGATCCCCCACAGTAAAGGGAAGAACTGACGATAAATTCAGCCACCTGTAAATATAGTGTCAAATTGAGGCATAAATATTACAATGTAAAAATAAATGATCGGAAGTCTCTTCAGAACCACATCCAGCAGTGCACAAACGGACCTCATTAGTAATGATCCCTCGACGAATAAGATTATTCTTCGTTGGTAACCTGTCACGAAACAGACGCCAAGCAAACAAAACAACCTTAAGTGGGACGTCTTTATTCCAAATAGAGGAAGCAGTCACCACACTAACAGTCGGAGGTTGTATAGTGAGCAGCTTAAACGCATTACAGACAGAATAAACATGAGACGTTTCCGCATTCCACAGCCACCTGTCTTCTTTGTCAACCTGCAAAGCCACCCTGCGAAGTACTAATATAAGTTCCCCACCAACTCCTCTTCCCACACAAACAACCTCCTCCTCCAACTCCACGCCTGACCGTCTTTCCCCACCCCTTCTTAATCCAAATTTGTTTAATCATGCTTAATTTCTTGAATTTTCAAACAATTTTTTGTAGACCTGTTAAGAACATTACTAAAAGTCCCTCTGCAAAATATTAACTCAATATTTGTTTTCTACATCCAGATTTTTGTTACTCTTTTCTTGAACTTTTTTCGTTTAAAAAGATTCATATTTAATTGTTCTCATGTTAAAAAAAATTCTATTTTTTAGTAAATAAACATTTTATAATTTTCTAAACATGTCTCCAAAAAATCGTTCAAAAATTTAAGAATTCAAGGATAATTAAACAAATTTAGTTTTTACAAGGACTAAAATTACATGTAATCTTCTTTTTGTAGGAACTAAAAATGTTATTAAAGTTAACTAAGGACTAAAATAGAAGTTCCCTATTTTTCTGTAAAAAAAATAAAATAGAAGTTTCCTATTTTATAGGGATCAAAAATATATTTAACCCCATATTGTAAAACTATATATAATTTGCTACATTATGTTGCTATATTATGTTTTTATTAGATCATGGCCTGTGGCTTAAGTTCTTACGTCACATGTCCTATATTTTCGGTTTGTTATCATGTGCACAGAAATAATCTCTTTGACCGCTTATCTTTCTCTCCCAAGTTACAAATATACACCGCTTGAGAAAAAAGCAGAGACCGTGGTACCGGTGTTGCTCCAATTCGTTGTCATCTCTCTATACTTATTGTTTTTTGTCCTTTTAATATTGTGCCTCCCCTTCACTTTCATTGCATTGTTAACATTTACCTTTATAAGTTTCACGAAAACACCCATAACATAAACCTCTATATAACTCACTCACCATCTCATACTTCAAGTTTAAATCATCCATCATCTTCATTCAATATGCATAGCCCGAACACTTTCTCTCACCATTAAGTTTATTTAAATCCAGTCCCAATACTCCATCCTCAACACTCAATCAACCAGCCACCAATGGATTCTTGCTTCTCTCTTCCATAATCCCTTTGTTTGTTTTATTTATGCACGTATTCGTGCTTAGGCTGCTTGCAGAGCCGTATCTGAGGCAGGGCAAAGAAGACAGCCGCCCTAGGCCCCAAAAAATAAAAATAAGTACGAAATTTGGGCCCCAAATTTTTATTTTAGGGTTCTATTATGCCCTAAAAAAATTACTTAGTTTTTTATATGAAGTTTGATATTTACATATATTTATTAGTTAGGAGTCAAATTATAGGCTCACCCTCGGCCACCAAAATCTCAGAAACGGCCCTGACTGCTTGTTTCCATGATCAGGTGCAATTATAACTTTGTGATTAATTTTCTATAAGTCTTAACATCATGGACATATCAACAAAATCTAACAAAAATAAGTTGGCACTTTTATTATAGAAATAGTTAACTAGACGTGGGATTTTATTTCTCATTGAGGACTTGGTTTGAGTTGTGATAACTCGATGATCTTAAATTTGAAAAATGATAATATAAATTTTAGATTAGCTGAAATGTGATATTTTGTTAATCTATCATATTTAACCTTTTGAAACTATAGGATTGATACGAGATATCTTGTAAATATGATAGATTAACAAAATATCACAACCAACACGTTTTAGAAAGACGAGATATCTTGATTTCTAATATCTTGAATTCTAAACTTCATAATAGAACTTATTTATTGTGCTGATATCTTTCCTACGCATAATCCATACACGGACATGAAATCTTGTTTTGAAGATAATTTTTTATTTTATTTTAAAGGGTTTTCCAATGTTTTCCCTATTTTAATAAATTTTGGCAAAAATTCATTGTTGTTGAAAAACCTTTAAATTTTAGGTCACATGTGGTATGCTAGTGATTTTATCTCTCATTTACTCATTGATCCTTAAGCGCTATTCTTTCTCCTCTCTTTCTAATACTAAATACTTTCTTTGAACGTAAGAAACAAATATTCTCAAATTTCTATGATTTGTGAAACATTTTCCTTTCTTCTGTCGATAAACCTTTCCTTTTAATTTGGCGTTGTACGAAAGACAAATTCGTATGAGTTTGAGGTCATTTTTCACCGATGTCATGTCTCATATTTTGCTAATGAAATCTTATGTCGTGATACATATAATATAATGTATTACTTTTATCTTATTTCAAATCATATGGATAATGAACACTATAGAAGTTTAAGGTCTGATATATTTAAGTTTTGTAAAAAATGGAGCCTGTGCACATGCCTATATCCTGAGTGTGAGGAGACGATAGTCTTCTATTCAAATATACGGTCTCTTAATCATATGACTTTTCCTTATTTATTTAATATAATAATAAATCTTTTTTTGTTTTTTTTTGTTAACATCCAACAACTTCCACCCAAAGATCTGGCTTAATATGGTTGATTCCTAAACATTTTACATTATTTTAACTTTACTGTTGTTTTCTTATTTGTTAGAGTTATGAAGAAAACAACACTAAATTTAGAAGAGAATAGAAAGAGTTTAGGTACCAACAACATTGAGCTAAACCTTTCAATGAAAATTGTTGCATGTTAAAAAAAGAATAACGAAATAAATTTTATTATATTAAGTAAAATTTATATGACTTTGAGGCTATATATCTGGTATTCAAACAACATATCTTACCATTAAGGAGATATGCATATGCAGAGGCTCAAATCTTTACAAAATTCAAATATGTTTAGTCATAAAAACTTCTACAATCTTCATTATCTATATCATTCAAAATAAGATAAACATAATACATTTTTGAAGGATAATACATAGACATAAGAATTTGTGAGCAAATGATATATATATATGGAGTTCGGAAAAAATGATCTTAGACTCATATAAATTTGTTTTTCGCGTTACATCAAATTAGATTATGGTTGAGCTAGAAATTTTAGGCGAATTTTTTTACAACTTTTAGCGTTTGTCTTAAATAGCCTGCTATCCGTTAAGGTAGCCCGCATGGGCCACAGGTAGCAGGTTTGGCCTGCGTAACTAAAAATTAGTAATATTTATGAAGTAGAAAAGCTTGACTTTTCCTTAGCCATATAAATATTTCATTTGTTGGAATCGATACCAAAAGAAATAAAAAAAACATTCAATTTTATTTTCTTTTTGAAAGGAAAACTTCGAGTTTTTATGAATTGTAAAACTTGTAAAGAATGTGGTTTTAAGATAGAAGTGGGTAAACTTGAATGTGGTTGCACCACTCCAAAACATTGAATTTTTTCTCTTTTGTATTTTGTATTTATACTTTTTGGATAAATAAAATATAATGCTTATAAGAAATTTCTTGGTAGTTTTGTGAAGTTTTACAAAAGTGAAAATAATTAAGGACCGGCTCCTTTAGCTCGCGATCCGTAAAGGGACAGGCTCATATAGTAAATTATGAGCCCGTATTAAAATAGGTCTTTTGGCCCGGTCCTATAAAACCTGAAGCTCATTAGAACTGGCCATAAACAGACCGAGTAACCATTATGAAACGTATAGTGTAAACGATACATCTAATTATATCTCAATATTTAGTTCTGAGTAACCCATTTTGTAATATTTAGGACCCAAGCTTTGAAATGCCAAGCCTCTGTTATAGATTGTAATTGGATTGCACATATCAAGAAACAATTAGCTATAAATTTAGCGCAATCATAATATGTTTTATACATTATTATATGATTGGGTGGTTGGTGAATTTTTTTTAAATTATATTTATACCATTGGAGGAAATATGAAGCAGAGAAGGCTCTGAGTAGGCCTTGGTTTGGTCTTTCATGGAGTAACCGCGAAGATCTTGTTGAGTAAAACAAGAAAAATGGCAAACCCCATATCCAGTAATATGGAAACGTTCGATGCAAAGTCCTTATCACCACTGTGCATGGTTTCCCTAAAGTCATTCAATACGAGTATGAACATCTAAAAAATCTTGGTTATTATACTTAGAAAAACTAAAGTAAGAACTGCAGTTGGACAAATAGTGTTGACTTTTATGTCAATTTTTTATTTGATTTTGCTTTGACATGCATTAAGAAATTTCTCCCCCAAATATTTGTAGTATGTTTAATTTTGGCTGTAATAAGCACTTACGCGATGTGTAGCCTTCATGCGCTATAGGCTGGAATCTTTTCAGTTACGCTTCATGCCCTATGCCCTATGCCCTATAGAATTGAAACATTTTTTCAAAATCAAGATTTTGAGATCTATACAACGTAACTATTATCTCGAATCAATTGAGCTATCTATCCCACCGACTTTAGTTATATTTAATAGTATATATATTTTTTGGTTCACAAAACTTAGTGATTATACTTAGAAAAACAAAAGAAAGAATTGCAGTTGGATAAATAATGTTAATTTTGTGTCAAATTTTCTTTTGACTTTATTGCTTTGATGAGCATTAAGAATTTTCTTCCCCAAATTCTGGTAGTATGTTTTATTTTATTTTAGCGGTAAAGTATAAGTACTTGTATTTATATAATCAAAGACATGAGGTATTGAAATTTGAGTGAAGTTTTTATGTTCATATTCATTCATATATACTGTACATCCTTGTGTGAGGCTTTTGCGACGTGGGCTCTAATTTCTGTTGAAAAAGAAGATGAAAGTCAAAATCACTCATTGAAATGAAATTCATTTTCTCCATTCAAAATGTATACCATTGAAGAGTCTAAGAACTGACTCGTGTGATTTGTGTTTCTTAAAAGTACTGCTCGCAAATTATTGGTTTGACCGAAGCAAAAAATTATTATGAAAGTTGGTTGTAAAAAGTTAATGAAATTGATGTATGTTAAACAATAAAATAGCATATGACTGACTTTTTTTTCTTTTGAAAAAATGAGAACTGTGGTTGATCTCCAAGAAAGCCAAAATACTTATAATTTTAATTGAATCTTATCAAATAACACAATACACTATCATCTTCTCTATCTCTATTTTTTAAGTTTTTATTTTGTTTCTTAAAAATAGTCAATATTTAAACTGTTTCAACTTGAACGTGACCTTTGTATAGAACAATACCCCACAAGCAATAAGCTTCAAGAACACAACAAAATGAAAAGTCGAGAAGGAAAAAAATCGTATACTTTCAGTACAAAATTAAAATGCACAATCATGATAAACCTCTTTTTTTATGACACCATTGTGCATATAAGCTGGCCCCTACAATCAAATTTGTTTACATCCACCCATTGAGATGAGGGTTCAGATTGAAGGTGCAAGTGTGCAAAGAATGAGACTTTTATCCACGCTTGATATATCAACACACACTTGGATTTGAGCACCGAAATATATGTTTAAGTTTAACTTGTGAAGAAAATGGGTCACTTAGGTTGACTTATTAATTCAAATAAACCTAACAAAAAGTTCAGACTTGATAAATAAATAGTAACCTTTGTAATTAAAATAGAAACAAATAGTAACCTATAGCTTGACATAATTAGTTCATTTGTTTATAACGTTTTTTCTTCGTGCGCACTTTTCTTAATTTTTTGAAGTTAGGTTATTTTTATAGAGGCGAAAACCAAAAATGACATATATGTGCTTAATGTGTGTATGTTCAAATAATCTTTTTATTTTTCTAGGTAAAATATGATGATTATATTTTATCATAAATTATAAGAGCATATAAGTAAGGATTGAATGAAAGTAAGATGTAATGAAAGATATGAGAGTAGACTCTAATAATGATGTTATAGCTAAACTATAAACAACTCTATTAATTTGTCTTCGAACAAAAGAGAACTAAGAATAACCATGAATAAAATGATATAAGTACGTGCTTAACTTTGACTAAAAGTGGTCCGAAGGTAAATAGGTGGATTTTTTTTTTATAATAATCCAATTTAAAAAAAAAAAATACAAAACTACCCTAGTTTGAAAAATATATCTCAAAGTGCTCTACTTCTAGGTATCTAGAAGGACCACGTCATTCTAAATGGTGAGTTAGGGTTCAATATGCATTTTTGGGTCCCAGTAGAACCTCTCCAATTAAAATAGCGAGGTTGTGTTGTTGTTTTAAACTCCATAAAACTAAAAATCCGTAGAAAAAGTTTAAAACCCCAACTCAATATCATCATTTCAATTGGCGAGGTCCTAATATGACAAAAACATTAGATTAGAGACAATCTTGTCATTTGACGTGACGAGGTTCAACTAATACTCTAAAAGTAGGGCATTTTAGGCAATTGTTTCCAAACTAGGGTACTTATGTAATATTTTTTCAAAAAGAAGTTGATCAAAAAAACAAGGGTTAATAGTGTTTTTCACCCCTGTAATATATGTCATTTCTGGTTTTCGCCTCTATAAATTTTTCGGTTTGATTTGCAACCTCGTAAAAAAAAATTATTCCAGAAAACCCACCTCCCCTGTCCAACTCAGCAAATTCGCTTATGTGGAGCTGACTTGGCTTTTTATTTTTATTTATTTTTTAATTGGCCACATTAGATTTTATTATTAAAATTTTTAAAAATCCAAAAAATAATATAAATTCATTTATATTAATTTCAAAATAAAAAATAATTTAAAAATCAAATTTTGTAAATAATAAATAATTTTTTTTTTACGGAATTTTTTTTAAAAAAAATCTGGAAATTTTTTTTATTGCCAAATTTTTTTTCAAAAATTTAAAAAAATTAGAAAATATAATCAGATTTTTTTCGAAATTAAAAAGATTTTAAAAAGTTCTGGAATTTAATTTTTAAAATACAAAAAAAGAAAATTTTCGAAAAAAGTTTTCTAAAATATTTTCTACAAAAAAAAATTATGGATACAAATTTAGATAAAATTCAGATTTTTTTTTCGAAAATTTTATTCCAGAATTTTTATATAATCTTTTTAGAAATTAAAATATTGAAAAAAAAATCATTATTTTTACAAAATTATGAAGATTTTACGATTTTGGCTAATGATTCTAACAAAAATCCATTTTGGGGCTATAATAAAAAAAATGTAAAAATTAAAAAAAAAATTCAGGAATTTGAATGAACTTTTTCTAAATTAGTATCCAGATTTTTAGAAATTAAATTTTTTTCCTGATTTTTTTTAAAAAAATCTGACCTTTTTATTTTTAGAATTTTAATAAAATTTTTGAATAAAAAAATCTGAATTTTTTCTAAATTGGTATCCAGATTTTTAAAAATTAAATTTTTTTCCTTTTTTTAAAAAAAAAAACCTGACCTTTTCTTGATTTTTTTGTATTTTTAAATTGTAATTCCAGAATTTTCTAAAATGTTTTTAATTTTGAAAAAAATCTGATTATATTTTCTAATTTATCTTAATGTTTTTTATTTTAGAAAAAAAATCTTAATTTTTTTCGATTTTTAAAATTTTTGGAAAAAAAATCTGACTATTTTTCTGTTTTTTTATATTTAAGAAAAATCTTAATGTTTACTCTGAATTTTTGGAAAAAAAATCTGAATATTTTTATGATTTTTTTGATTTTTTTTATTTTTTTAAATGAATTTTCAAATGATTTTTTAAAAAAATATGATGTGGAAATGTTTTTTTACACGTGGCCAATTAAAAAAATAAAAAATGAAAAAATGCCAAATCAGCGCCATGTAAGCGAATTTGTTGAGTTGAATGGGGAGGGGGGTATTTTGGAATTTTTTTTTTATGAGGGTGCAAATTAAATCGAAAATTTTATAGGGACGAAAACCGAAAATGTCATATATTAAAGGGGTGAAAAACACGATTAACCCAAAAAACAAAATAAATAAATAGTTTTATAAAATTGAATCGAACAATAAATAATTTTGAAACCAAAATCAAGTATACACTTGCAGAATCATTTTTTTATTTCCTCTAAAATGAATCTAAACACAAACATACATGTGTTCCAATACTGGACGTCCCAAAACTTTCTTACTTCTGTAACAAACTCTATTGATTACATCAATTTAGAGAGGAGGGCTAGAAAGACACATGTGGTATAATACCTAATTTTGTCTGGTCAAATAAAAAAATTCCAAAAAATAAGTTGTAGTAAATTAATTTTATCATGTTTTCCATGTTTCTTAGTTTTCTCGTAAAAGCTAAAAAAATCAAAAAATAAAATGTCTTCATTTTATTTATTAATTTTTTTTTTAACAAGCAAAAATGGAATTATATTAACACTACAATAGTAATCTTCCCGGCACAAGATGTGCTAAAAAAGAAGCAGTTCACAAAACATACAAAGAGAATCTATCCAATGCAATAACACGACAAATGACTAGACGACCACATGTGTTCACCATAAGCAAAAATAGCCTTTTTGGCTTTCAGCCACCACAAATAATGGTATTTTACTTTGTCTAATAGCTGAACTAGAGAGCATTCTTTCTGTTTAAATAATCTAGCATTTCTTTCATTCCATAACACCTAGACTGTGAGAAGTCAAATAAGCTGCATAAAGGATCTCCGGGATTTCGAATCACCTGTATAATTAGTAAACTGAATAAAGTGGTCAGCAATATCATTATGGTCAACACCAACGAAATCAATCCAGGACCGCGCTAAAGGCCACAGCGACCCAAAGCACGGACACAACAAGAACAAGTGACAAGCATCCTCCACCTGACCGCACCCTCAAACACACTGACACACCTTGAAATTCTGACACGTTAGACTTAAGATGTTCTACGTAATGTTCCAACACCAGTCACATATAACAGATGTCGTATGAAATGTTTATAGCATTAAGCTAACAGACATAAACAATATAAAGTAAAATAACTGACAAGAAAGTAAATGGCACAGTGAAGTTGTTAACCCAGTTCGGTGCAACGTCACCTACTCTGGGGGCTACCAAGCCAGGAAGGAAATCCACTAGTGTAGTCCTTATTCTAAGTTATCAGTAAACTCCTTGTTTACAACTCTAGACCTAAAACCTACCCGTATTGACTTCAACCTAGGAACTTCTAGATCTGAGATCCCATCTCACTCCCTACAATCAACCACAAACCCCTGTGATTATTAGATTACAGACACAAACAAATCAAGTGAAGTTACCTTCAAACAAGCTACCTACAACCGTGCTTCACAGCTTTGGTGTAGTACACAAACTACCTAACTCTTTGCTTAAAAGCTTCAGAGTAGTGAACGAAATACAACTCAAAACACGATCCTAAACATGCATCAAGATGATACACGAAAGGCTCACAAATAACAGACTCAAAACCCTAAATGATATATTCTTCAAAAACGACGGCTTGAATGATTCTTTAGGTCTTTCAGTCTTGTTTAAATACTGAAGCAATACGGGTCAGTACACTTTGTTGAGCTCCAGAACAAACGATGATCCAATTCACATTCAACAGAACCAGAAAAGGAAACTCCTAATATGTAGGCACATTTATAGGAACATACTGATCACCTCCAAAACTTTCTTAAGTAGATAGCACATTCTTAGGAAATCACAAAACGATCTGATTCTGTACTAAAAGCACGTAGCTTGACCAATAAGAAAAAAGGCGTGGATTCCTTAAGAAAATTAACGCGTGCGAAAAACAAGGCAAGTTGCAGGTCAACTGAACCATGCTAGGATGTTGGCACATCATGTCCAACATCACACTTGAATATTTGTTTTAGGCAAAAGTGAAGCCAACATACAAATATCCAACACGCCTCGGTATCACGAACACCTCGCAACGCCAGGTTTGTTTTGGTAGGCAAGCAGTCACGGATCAGCCTCCAAGCAAAAATTGACACCTTTAGGGGAACCTGTTTATGCCAAATTAAATCATTGTTCTGCAAAACCTGAGGATTCTCCTGAGTTGTGAGCATCCAAACAAAATGTTCGATAGAACCTAAATTCGATTTCTAGTATAATAATTTTTCGTCAGATTATACTTACTCTACGGCCGAACTTCAAATTATCAGACTCTTTCATTTGAAAACCGAGCAGTAAATATCAAAAGATAATTTAATTACATGAAAAAAAAATATAGAACATCATTCATTATTCAATACAATACAAATTACAATTAGAAGAAGAAGAATAAGGCTAAAGTCAAACACTCTTTCAAACGGTTGCACTCTATTTACCAATCTAGCAAAATGTCAAAAATATGAGAAAAGT
>Ga0228710_1005825_pt1 | contig 18992 bp, 8 predicted proteins | sample MedpolnodulmetaG_FD_177995 | JGI IMG/M metagenome (GOLD analysis project Ga0228710, IMG submission 177995) | Root nodule microbial communities from Medicago polymorpha collected in Santa Monica, California, United States - pink nodules | ecosystem: Host-associated > Plants > Roots > Nodule...
AATCAAGTATCCATCATTTCATAAAAACATTTGCACTGTGAATGAACAATTATTGTCTGCATGGGTAATTATCTTTTCCTTGTATGTCTTCAATACTCTTTTTTACGGCCATTATCTTTTTTTTTTTGGTAAAAGAAGAGGGCTGACACCATTACGACCATTATCTAATAATACATGGACTAGCAAAAGTGAAAACTGAATGTTGGGAAGATAGACGAAACTAAATGGCTTTCTTTCAACGTCTTCAGAGTCAGCTTCATGACTAACGACTCACTATACAACACCACCTAATCATGATAGATGCCTATTCGATTTAGGAAGGAAATTCAATTTGGAGATTTTACAAATTAGGGTTCTTCAATGTAGACATTTGATTTTAAGAATTTTTATAAATTATAATTATTAAATTTTTATATTTAATTTTGATATCAATGACATGGAATGAGAGTATGATGAAGGTTTAATGAGTACGCCACATCATCCATCGTTGACTTTCAAAACACTTTCAAAACAGGAGACCATAAAAGTTGTTTTTTTTTTTTTGGTCAAGTAGTCTAGTGGCTAGAGCTCACACAATTAAATTGTGGAGAAGTGGAGTGTCCAGGTTCGAACCCTTGCCTTGCATATAATATGCAATATCCCTACCAACTGAGTTAAGTTCACGTCATCCATAAAAGTTGTTTTAGAAACAAGGATATAAAGGTTAACAAAATTAAAAATAGTATGGTCGAATTGCATTTAAGCTTCTTTTTTTTAAGCCTAAATTGCCACGAAACCATTTTATTAAAACTATAAAAAAAAAAAAATTGAAAATTAAAACGACAAAAATATTTGGGTTCACCTCTCCTTACCCTTTCAGCCAAATTCGGATGAACCCTAATTTCAATTTCTTTCCCAAATTCCGAATTCTCTCAATCCACATCAAACCCAATCGGTTGTTTCTAAAAACCTCCGTGTCGGAGACGGTACAGACGCCGTGTTCATCTTTAGCTTCAAGGGTAAGTCTCATTCTTCCTTAAATTGCTATTGAAACCCTGATTTTTTTCTTTCTTTGAAATCCGGATTTTGGTTACTAAGAAAGATTTTGCTCTGTTTGAATTATGTTTTGGTTAACTAAAAATCATGCAAGTTTACTACTCATTTCCCTGGGTTTTCTGAAATGGGTTCTTGGGTTCTTTTTCATAGGGCAGTGGAGGTAGATGATCCAAGTTTACTCAAAAACAAATTTGGCCAGTATTTTAACTTCAATTCTACTCAATATAATCGTAAGCACAATCTCCAAATTTAACTTAAAATACTATTTGAATTTTTTGAGTAGAATTGAATCAAAGTTATTGTGTAGAATCGATTGATATGTTTCAATGTTCTTTTGATTGAGATGGGTTTCCTTTCAAGAGTCTGACACCACTATTTGGCTATGGTGGCCTTATGGGCTTAATTTTGTGTACTGTTTTGGTCCTATTGTGCTTCATGTTAGTTTATTATTTCATTTAAATAGGAAATACTGCTTGGAACTTAGAGATAATACTATTTGGTTCTTTGTCACTCATCTTTAATTATTGATATTGATAATACTGTATGAAGCGTTGGTTTTTCTCTCCACTTGTTGTTTTCTTCTTCTTCTGAAAAATCTGTCAAGTGATTGTTTAAACCTTCTTGCAGCAATTTAAAAAGCTTCATCTTTTTTCAATTAACATTCACAACAACAATGGATCTACTCAACCAATACTCCGACAACGATCCAGGTTCACCAACTCAAAATCCTAATTCACCGGAAAATTCTCCACCCCGTCTCCTCCCATCCCGTTCTGCCGCCCCCAAAGTCGACGACACCATGCTTGCCCTAACCGTTGCCGACCCCAAAACCCTCTCCAAACCCATCGACCCAACTCAACACCTCGTAGCCTTCAACCCTACCTACGACCAGCTCTGGGCCCCCATCCAAGGCCCATCTCACCCTTACGCTAAAGACGGTTTAGCCCAAGGTATGCGTAACCACAAACTTGGTTTTGTCGAAGACGCTAATATTGAACCTTTCCTCTTCGATGAACAGCATAACACCTTTTTAAAATTCGGTTACGCTGCTGATCCTTCTGCATCGAATTACATCGGTGATTTCGATGCTTTGCAGAAAAATAACGCTGCTTCTGTTTACAATATCCCACACCGCGAACAGAAGAAGAGGAAAATTGAATCCCTTAAGAAGAAAGAAGAGAATGATGATGAAGACGAAAATAACAACGACGAAGAGGGTGTTGAGATTGAGAATCCAGCTTCTGAGGCATGGTTATTGAAGAATAAGAAGAGTCCTTGGGCTGGGAAGAAGGAAGGTTTACAAGGAGAGTTAACGGAAGATCAGAAGAAATACGCTGAGGAGCACGCCAAGAAGAAAGGCGAAGATAAAAGTGGTTTTGGTGGTGAAAAAGTTGAGGCTGTTAAGGATAAGAGTACTTTTCATGGGAAAGAGGAAAGGGATTATCAAGGTAGGTCTTGGATTGCGCCTCCGAAAGATGCTAAGGCGAGTAATGATCATTGTTATATACCGAAGAGATTGGTGCATACTTGGAGTGGACATACGAAAGGGGTTTCTGCGATTAGGTTTTTTCCTAATTCGGGTCATTTGATTCTCTCAGCTGGTATGGATACTAAGGTTAAGATTTGGGATGTTTTCAATACTGGTAAATGTATGAGGACTTACATGGGTCATTCCAAAGCTGTTAGGGATATTTGTTTTACTAATGATGGCACAAAGTTTTTGAGTGCTGGTTATGATAAGAATATTAAGTATTGGGATACCGAAACGGGGCAGGTTATATCAACGTTTTCCACTGGGAAGATCCCTTATGTTGTGAAGCTTAACCCGGATGAGGATAAACAGAATGTTTTGTTGGCTGGTATGAGTGATAAGAAGATTGTTCAGTGGGATATGAATACAGGGCAGATAACTCAAGAGTATGATCAGCATTTAGGGGCTGTCAATACCATTACTTTTGTCGATAACAATAGGAGATTTGTTACTTCTAGTGATGACAAATCCCTCAGGGTATGGGAGTATGGTATTCCCGTGGTTATAAAGTATATTAGTGAGCCACATATGCATTCTATGCCTTCCATTTCGCTTCACCCCAATGCGAATTGGCTCGCCGCGCAGAGCTTGGATAACCAGATTCTTATTTATAGCACAAGGGAGAAGTTTCAACTTAACAAAAAGAAGAGGTTTGCTGGACACATTGTTGCTGGATATGCTTGTCAGGTCAATTTTTCGCCGGATGGACGTTTTGTCATGTCGGGAGATGGTGAGGGTAAGTGTTGGTTCTGGGATTGGAAGAGTTGCAAAGTCTTTAGAACTCTCAAGTGTCATGAAGGCGTTACCATTGGTTGCCAGTGGCATCCTCTGGAACAGAGCAAAGTAGCGACATGTGGCTGGGACGGGTTGATAAAGTACTGGTAAGTAAACTCTCATGATGTGCCATATATAATTACAGAGGCTTATATAGTATGTTGTTCTTTGGAATATGCCTCACTGTCAGTTACTCATTGCATGCTAGTTTTTCTGTTACCATTTTGATAGAATTTTGTGTATGGTTATTCAATTCAAGCTAATATAGGTCTCTAGTTTATTTAGCTGATAACACATCTCTTAGCTTCTTTAGATTGCATAAAATTATAGGGTCATGACAGTCATCATTAGTTTATTGGTCCAACAGTCTAGCAGGAGACATGTGAAGGTGTTTGAGTAGAGATTTGTGTAAAATTTTATTTGGTGAAGTCACCTGTGTCCTTAGACGATCTTCATATTGGCAACCTTTAGCTTTTAGGAAAACAATCCCTGTTATCTACAACCCTTTTTGACACTTGTGTATGTATTGTCTCTTGTCTTCCTAACCCTTTATTCTCCATTGTCAATATGAGTGTGAAAACCACTGTGCATGGATAACTTGTTTTAAGCTTGCTCTTATTCAAGTAAAGAATGTTCTATTTCTGCTGAATATTTTTACTTAGAATGAGAAGAGTTGCATGGCTATTTAACTCCTATCATGTGTATATTAAGGCGTTTAACATTCAATGAACTGCCATTTTCATCCACAGCCTTGGCACACACTTTCACATTAATCTCTACACAAAGGAAACCTGAAAAAATATGTCCCTGACCTGTGAATTTATTTGTCGCACTGGTCATGCCATTTAGGGGTCTTTGTTAGTAGTAAGTTGGCTATGTTGCCAGTAGCGGTGCAATCGTGCGTGATAACAGGATAGTGGAGACGACATACGCTGCAACCCCTTATTCCTGCAACCTGTGTTCAGCAGTAACGGTATTTGAGGCTGCGCAGTCACTCTTTCCCGTCTGCCGTCTAGGGTTAAATCTCACAAATACCCTTATTTTTAAACTGCTCTGTTTAATTTTAGGGTATTCTGGTCAATGCGTGTTTTTTTAAGGAGTTGTGTTATTTGAACAACCATTTGATTGACAACTTTTGGGACAACCATAATTTTACAAAGAAAAAGAGGTATTGACACAAAAACCAAAGCAATAGAGAGAAAGTAAAAACATAATGTGAGTATGAGAGAGAAAGTTGTCACAAAAGTGGTTGTACAAATATCATTTCTCTTTTTTAAGTTGCCAGTTTATTTATTTGTATTCGAGAACATATTTCTTCTGGTTACAAAAAATAGTTCTCCTTCGTTGCGACACTTTGTTCTCCCTGTACTAAGCTTTATTTCCCTGCACAAAGCTACAAAGCTGTGTCTCCTTCTGCACCAAGTTACGAAGCTGTTCTTCTCTGTGTTGCTGTTGGTTTTCTTACCTTCTTCTGCATGTGAAGGAGACTGCTATGTTCTTCTCTGTTCTGTTGGTTTTCTTTGTTTTTCTCTGTTCAGTTAGTAGTTAAGGTATTAGGGTGTTGATTTTTAATGTTAGTAGCAAATGACCAAAGTTAATTATAATTATCAAGTGTGATTACCCTTTAGTCTTCACAATAGTGGCTATCCGCTATGCTAAGATTAATAAGATCGATAAGTAGTAAGACACATATGCTTGTTTGGCACATTTAATGCCACATGGACTAACACTCGTTACTACTGATCAAGTCTTCAGAAAGGAACTGGGTTTGTATTTTTTAGACGCCAACTGGCATTTAACATGGCATATAAGGCACCGTCATTACCACTAATGGGGACCCTAAACAGAAGGGACTAAAGAGACCCATAGAATCACAGGTCAAGGGTATATTTTTTGCATTTCTTTAATATAGGGACTACTGCAAAGGTCATTGCCAAGGTTTCAGATGAAAGTGGTAGTTAAATTATTTAATGTTCTAATGATACATTTGACATTTGGGTAATTATTGGAATTAGGATGTGAATAATACATTTGCTTTTGGTTAGAAACGAACCCCTTTTTCTAAATCATGATAGCCATGGTGTCAAATTATTGAGTTAAATCATAGAATCCTTCAAGTTTATGATTTTAGGTATCAAAATTGACTTAATTCGCCTACAATCGCTTTTATGTAAACTCAGGCAGTTTTGCTTAGACTCATATAGCTACAGTAATGATAAGACTCCATAATGCACACACATTAACCTCTTAGTTGTAGCTCTCAACTCCAATCGCTTTTATGTTTCCTGGTTCATGATTACATAAGCAAACCTATGGTTGCAAGTTTGCAACATACCCAAGAGGCCAACGAGATGATTGAATTCAACCATGTTGAGCTGAAGCCTATCACTACCATGCCATTTATCCTGAGTTTCAAGATGATATTCTGCTTGTTTATTGTGTATACCGTTTTGGCAGTTGTTGCATTTTTTTTTATAATTTTAATAAGATTCTACATATATCAATATTTATATTCAAACAGACACACAATTCTTAATCATTTTTGCTTTCATTCTTTATAAATCATGCTACCAACACCATTTGACTTTTAACTACCGCAAATATCCACAATTGTACTCAAACGAAATGTGATTTGGACCAAATGTATGCATGAGGACATTTAACTGTGTTCATGTTCACACTCTTAATTCAAGTTTCTGGATATAGATGTTTATTGACATCAATGTCTATGTGTTGGGTCACAGGGACTAGTTCTGTTCAATGATGCCTGTTGCTGGAACTAAGTAGCAGAAGCAGGGTAGACAAAACACCATTTGGCGATCAAAGGAGTAGCAACATAATTCACTTGTTGATTTGGTCTTCCTTGGCTCAACGGCATTAATTGAATATTATCATGAGATTTTTCTTACACTTTTCAAGATACTGTCAGCCAAGCTTATTGCGTTGTTGTAGTTTTGAAGATGTTTTAGCCTTTTGTATAATAGTAACTTATATTCACCGGTTTGAAAATTCCATGTCATGTTGCAGTTTAATTTAGCCTTGCGCTTGCATCTGTAAATAATTTTGTTGGGATTTTTGTCATTCTGTAAAGCAAAATCCAATTTATTATGCATGTGCTTATAATGTTGTCATTGATTTTTATTTATTTTTATCAAAAGTTTTTTTGTCAAGTATACTAGTGTCTATAAATTCACCGGTGAATAAGTGAGGTGTCCGGGGTTCGAACTCCAGCCCCTACATATATTATTTAATGTTCCTATCACCTGAACTAAGTTCAAGAGGCTTTTATCAAAAGTTGACATTACTCATTTTAATATCTAAAATGGATTGTTCACGTAAAATGAATAATATCAATTAATGATATACATATCAATTGTTGTTCGCGTAGAGGAGAATTGTCCAACACGTTTATGGTGAAATGACGTTTATGCGGATTATTTGGCAAAGAAAGGAAGGTATAAATCAAGTTGGGGAGTTGTGAAGGGACCCATAACTGGAGATTGTGGGTTGCGACATATGGATTCTATTTCGATTGGTAGGGATGCTTCTATTAAATAATTAGTAGAGATCATTGCAGGGATGGAGTTTAACTGCTTCAATTATAGGGAAATAAAAAAGTAGCAAGCTTTCATTTTTTAAAGAGACAGAAAATAGATATGTACAAACACGTATCATCAGCAGAAGATTTTTCAGTATGTATAGCTAAAGGATCCTAATAAATGTCCAATAGATAAAGTTCAGTTTAGATATATTGTTGATCGTCCAATAATTTATAAAGATTTTTTAGTCTCATTTGAAAAGCTACATGTTTTCTTTCCCGGTTTTTGAAATGTCATTTTCTATCACCGAAATCTAGTCCTAACTCTTAACCCATGACCCATATCTCTAATGTTTAATAGGAGGACCACAACTTTTTTATTTTTTATGTGATGAAAGAGGACTGCAACTTATCTTTTCTTTTTTAAAATATTTTTTAAAAAAAGACAAAAATGATATATTTCAAAAGTTGGAAATGAACTCACTTTCCAAAGGAAGTCAAAAATATAATTTTGTAAAATTTTGGAAACTAAAAAATTATATAAACAATTTATTCTCATTTACTATTTTTGGAGTACTTTATTCTTATATCAGTGACTATAATTGTAAGTTGAAGTAATCCATACCCCTCAGTCAGGGTCCTACCTTACCATGAAACCCTACAGCGAAGCTGGTGTTTATGAATTATGCCTCTTATTTGGCACAGAAAGGTAATCAAGTGGAGATTGGGACTTGCAGAGGGACATATCACATATAGGTGGAGCTTGTGTGTTGCGAAAGGTCTTCAAAGATGTAAAATACAATCATGTGTCAGCAGAATATTTTTCTTAATAAACAAAGGTGCTTGAAATAAAACCAATGTCTCATTCTACATTAGTTTGGTAGATCATCCATTCAGCATTTTAGTTTAGGTGAGAGGTAAAAAGCTCACCACCTCTGATCCGGTTCAAAAGATAAAATTTTCTTGTCGAGTCATAACATAAGTTGATAGCATAGCATTGAAACCATGATTTCAAAGAAACTTAAATGCACAATCAGAACTCAGAAGTTTTTGTGAGGGGAAGAAAAAAGAAGTATTGATATAAAGAAAGCATTGACACCACGTCACCACAGTGAAGGAAAAATAATTATATACAAGTTTGTTAAGGATGTTTTCCCTGTTAACGCATCTTAAAATTATAAATAATGCAGGAGAGCACTATCAAAAAGAACAAAAAAAAAAGAGTAATAAAAAAACTTGGCTACAACTCCATCAATGCATTGTATAAGTCCAAGACAATAAATTACCCATTTGTTATCATCTTTTCAATATGAAATGAGATTACACATGAATGCAGGAATAGATATCACCGGCAGCCATATCAAAACTTTTATAGCTCCCTCCAAGGCTCTCCCAGTTGGTAAAGATGCTACTTTGGTGGTGTTTTTATATTCAAGGTTTTTCCACCATGGTGTTCTCTGCTCTGAAATTTAGTTCTACACAGCAACCCAAACTTAGAAATATGCCACATGATTGGGCTGCAATGCCAGGATCAATCACCTGATAGTAGTTCTTCCAAGAGATAATGCTCCGATTTCACTTTCAGTATTCTGCATTGTTGGTCACATCCGTTTGTCAATTAACATATAAACAATGAAATAATTAACAAGACTAGTCAGTTTATATTACATTCAAGTATATCTTCCCATACTCAATGATGTTATACACACATAGCAATTGCCCCACATATCTCACACACCCATCCAAATACCAATTTAGTCATAAAGAGGTTGGTAGGGGTACTTCGTTGTTTAACCATCAATAAAACTTATATATATCCAAATGTTTAACCATCAATAAAACTTGTATATCCAAATATAAACTGATGAATTTGAAAGTAGGCATTTAAATTTTTCATTTGGTTATGTAGGTAATTGACATTTGATAAATCTCACACATGAGATATGTAAGGCAAACTTTATGAGCAAGAGATAATATTTCTTGTATACTCGGTCTCTTTCATGAGACTAACATAAAATAAATAAAAATAAAACAGTGAATGGTACATCTTCATGAATGCAAAGCAACTTATAATTAAAAGTCTCTCAAACAACAAAAATAGACAAGAAAAGAAAATGATACCGCAGCCCTTCTAGAAAACTAGTGAAGTGAATTAATGTAACCTAATCACCAGACTCGAGTCATATTTCCAGGAATAAAAGACTAATATTCAAAAACCTAAACTGGCAGGGCCAATGGATGGGACAAGATTATTCACCATCATTTAATGAATACTTTACCTGTGATTTAGGGGAAGGGAAAACATTCCAGAACCTAAGCGTTTCATCTCCAGCTCCAGTTACAATAGTCTGAAATAGTACTCATCACAATCAGGAATATAGCATAGAAATATTTTCTGTCATACATACTCAGTAATCTAGAATGAGGATTAGGTGAAAGAACTGAAATACCTGTCCATCTGGAGAGATGGCAAGATAGAGAACCCTATAAGTATGGCCGGTAAGAGTCGCCAGCTGCATCAAAGGACAAAAAAGGATGGTAAAACTTGTTTAACTTAGGTGATAACAAAAGACATACACTTTATCACAGAAGACACTTTGTACCTTTGACATAGTGGGGTATCTCCAAACAATTATCTGGTTCTGGGAGTAGCCATGTGTGCTTACTAGTTCATTGACATTTTTGGACCAGACAAGATTGCAAACCTGCAAAATATATAGATTAAAAATCATTTGATTTGTGTTAAGAAAGAGAAAGAGCAGAGAAGACCTATTTATCCTTCTCTCCATATGTGAAGGCAAATACCATATATTCTGAAACTTATGAACTGAAAAAGAACTTCAATAATCTAACTTTTGCAGTTATGAATGGTAACCAGCTAGAACTAAGATCTGCTTTAGTTTTATTTAGGATTTTTTTACAACCTTTTAATAGAGTAAGAAAACTAGACTGGAGCCATTTTCCCAGTGATGTCTGAGTAACTCTACATATGATAAAGTAAGGAATGATTTCATAGCACCACATAAAATGCGTGTGTAAAGTGAGCAAAATATGAGAGGGGAAGGTGTTTGGGGGAAGTGGCATTCCCCCTTCCCTTCCAACAAATTAAATATAAGTTTCCTAGCAACTAGACAACAACTATATAAGGCCAATAACCAGCGGCGCCAAATTACAGCAAATTTTGAAATACAGTGCATTTGTATGAAAATATAAACCAGTTAAGAAGTACTCTTACCTGACTTCCAGTGTCCATACAGCTTAGGTGTGAGTTTGTGGTTGTATTCCAGAAACGAATACATCTATCTGCAGTTCCTCCTCCAGATGCAAGAAGTCCATGAAGATGAGGAGACCATGCAATAGCTTTAACAGCTGCTGTGTGCTCACAGTACTTGAGGACAGGCTGGGTTGAGTGTTGATTCCAAACAAACAACTGCAACAATATGAATTGAGTGAGTTTCAGTGCAGGAGAAGAAAAGAATAATAGTGCAGTTGGATACTTCAGATAAATCATTAAGTTTGTGATTGCATACTTTGTTGTCATTTCCTCCAGATGCCAACTCACGGTTATCATATGACCACTTCAGTCCACAAACCTTCGAAAAATAAAAAATCAAAATCAAAATCATGATGAATAGCACGTAAAGTGATGAAGCTAAGAAATAGAACTATATCTAACCTCTGATTTGTGTCCTGACAGTTTACTAACAAAATCTTCTTGTGTGCGTATATCTCGTTGATAAATATTCTTATCCCGTCCACCAGAAGACAAAAGAGATGAACTCCAGGCCAAGGCCCCGACACGTAACCGATGGCCCTCCATTGATCTTATCTTCTTGCATCTTGCTGCATCCCAAATCTACATGGATATAGTAAAAAACAAGGCATGAGTTAATTTGCAGCATAGAAACAGAGAGCATAAAGTTTCCCTAAAAAAAAGAATAAGTAGACTTCGCAAGTTCCAGGGATGCAATGGGAAAATAGACATATTTCATATTTTGATACCACAGAGCAGAGCAGTTAAGCAGAGATCAACTAAATACCAACTTTTCATGGGGAAGGCAGTCCAAAGGAAAAAGATTAAGATGGAAGTGATGCACTTTCTATAATACCTATGGTAGAATGAAAACAGGGTAATCCTATTCACACTCTTGAGGGAAAATGTGTATGGTTTATGGATCAGTTAAGATTCAATCAAGCAAGCAAATTAAGTGTTCTGCGTTAAAAGTCAAATATAGAGCATGCCTAAAGAGTATAGACTATATCAGTAGATAGCTATCAAGCTAGTACCAGTTGCCAAAACCATATCCTAAGTTGCCTAGACCCGCTTTTATTAAAAGGCTGCATTTCCTAGATCTGGTAGAACCTCAGAGGTACTGAGTTGAGCTGACAGATTATACAAGTAATACAAAAACCGTCTCATTTTTTTTCTTCCAGCAAAAAACAGTACAGAACCAATAAATTAATTAACTATTTCATTAAATGATTAGTTAACAGAAGCATGAGTCACACATCAGCTGGTTCGAGTGGTGAATTATCATAAAGACTCTGACTCTCTCCCCTCTTATCATATTGGCGTTTAAGATTGGTTCTAGTCCACATCAATTAGTATCGAAGTATTGACTAAATTTTTTTAACCCAATGGGATTGACATCGAAACATGAGTGCCACATGGGACATATGTGAGAGACATGCGCCACATGGGTTAATTGTGAAACCTATACAAAGCAACATGTCCGAGAATCAAAACATAATTGAAACTTATAATCATGTGAATATTATAAAATTAAATGCCAGATGTGTTAGCTGGTATATGGTTCACCATTGACCCAAGTTTATAGTAACAGAACTTTGATGATCAAGAAGAGTAAAGTGTCATGAAGTTCAGATATAAACAATTAATAGACATAATACACAACACGAAACAACATTAATATAGACATAATACACAACACGACACGCATTAATATAGACGCAATGCACAACACGACACAGGAGGAATATAGACACAATGCACAACACAACGCAACACAACACGGCACGGCATTAATATAGACACAATGCACAACACGACACAGAATGAATATAGACATAATGCACGACACAGAATGAATATAGACATAATGCATGACACGGCATTAATATAGACACAATGCACAACACGACGCAGAATGAATATAGACATAATGCACAACACGACACGGCACAACACGACACAACACGTCACATCACGACAAATACACAGCAACACGACAAGAGCTCATCACGGCAAATACACGACAAGAGCTCATCACGGCAAATACACGACAAGAGCTAATCAAGGAAAACTATCAAAACATATAATTGTATCAGTATACATAATTGCATAATCAAACATTAAATTCATTAAATGTATTATAATATACCCTTTTATATGCCTTATGTATGTTACGACATATATAGAAGGTATATAACTGTCTAAGAGTCTACCCAGGAACAGGAAGCTCCCTGTCATCAGGAAAATGGCGTGCTTACCAAATAATTAGGGTTTCAGTATCAGTAATAGCAGTTAATCCACCACATATAGAATGATAAAAATGGCTATAACACTTATTCAGAATGTAAGATAACACATGCTGTTATCATTCCAATGCAGAGTCCATCCCAAAGAGGAAAAAATATTCCTTTCAAATTGGAAATAGAAGAACAATATATGGAAGCAAAATAAAACAGACATGGGAAAACCCAAGAAGAAAATCAGAGCAAATAAAAAAAAAAGTAAAGAAACCTCTAATTGCCACAAATACAATCAAACACACTCATTAGGAAACCCTAATTTATGATCAACATTTAGCACATAAACTCTTACCTGAACTTTACCATTGTTAGTTCCAACAGCAAGATGAGTACCGCGTTGAGCCCAACCAACAGAACAAACACAATCATCAACACCCAAATCACATAATTTAGTTACCTGCATAAACCATATCAAAATCAAATAAATCAATTAAAAAAAAAAAAAACTTTCAGGTTACAATCTTCCTAGCCAAACACCATCTAGCTCATAATCACATAAAAATTGAAAATTTTGAAATCAACCACACAAATCATCTGATAAAAAACTCACCTTGCTGCTACAAGCATTCCAGAGATAAACACAGTTACCCAAACCAACAGCCAACACATTGTGTGAAGACCAATCTACCAGATTCAGATAAAAATCATCTTGCAAAGCAGGTGCATCCAAAACCTATATCAAAATCAAAACCCTAAATCAACAACATTCAAACAAAAATCAAAGAAAATAAAAAAAGATTATTTTTTTATGAAATTCACCTTATACGGCGATCGAGGAACCTTCCTAGGAGCCTTAACCGGACTATGATTAACACCAGGAACAAAATCATCATCCATAAACGGCGAAAGCGAGTGCATGGACTGTCTCGTCTCCGTCTTATACCTAAAAATATTCCTATTCGGCAATGTCATCGACGGCGAGTCCGTTTTCTCCGGCGTAACCGGACCTGCAACATCCGGTCCAAACAACGCCGTTCTCAGAAGAGTCGTATAAGCGCTGGAACTATCATCGCGTCCTTCCGTCGGAGTATTGATATCAAACAAAGCGAATTTCGAAGCAGATCTACTCGGAATGAACCTATCGGAGTAGATTGTTCGAGAAGGTGAGGTGTAATGGTTGCTGTTGATCATACGGTTGACATGACGGAGACTCTCCGGTGATGGCTCCGGCGGTGGAGAATTGTCTCCGACGGTGGAAGTCGGTGGTGGATTTCGATTACCGGTTCCGTCCATGGCGGAGCTGTTAATTTTTTTCCCGGGAAAAAAAGAACGCTGTAAAAGAATTTTCTGCTCGGTTTTTATATAAAAAAAATTAATTAATTTTTTATTAAAAAAATAACACTACTCGAAAATTGTGCAGAGAGAAAGAAAGAGAGTTTCTTTGTTTCTCTTTCACAACACTGTTTCCTCACTCTTCCACCACCCAAGCTTCTTCTTATATATACACAAAAAAAATTATTATTTTTTATTTTCTCTCTCAATCTTATGACAGAAGAAAAGAACAAATTATTTTTTTGTTTTGTCTTTTATTTTTTGTTTTCTAAAGCTTTTCACTTATGACTAAAGATTATGCTGAATTTAAGATATTATTATAATTAATGTGATTTTTATAAAAGATTGTGTGCAATTATATTTTAGCATGTTAAATATCTTCTCTTTTGCTTTTTTTGTATGGCAAATATCTCGCTTTTGTTAAAATTAAAGTTTGGTTTCCAATTTCATTCCGAAAAAAAAGTTTTATTTTCATTCAATATCTTTTTGACGGATATTTCTATTTAATATCTCTACTAGATTTGGCGTGAGTGTACTTTAAAGAGCAATGAATAACTTTTGATTGAAAAAATGGAATTTTGATTTTATAATAATTTATTACAAGATTATTCATTAATTGTTTAATAGATTATTATCTTTATTTGTTTAATGTATTTTGGATTTTTTTTTGGTGGTCGGGGTTCGAACCCTTATGCATTGTTCTTATCAACAAAGCTAAGCTCACGAGGACTAATGTATTTTGGATTAGTCAAATATTGAACATCACTAAATATATGTTGCTTATGTGTTTACTTTTTATGTTTTAAGGGTTATCTCACGTCAATTTGGGCTAAGAACATCTACAATAGATCAAGAACAACTATATAAGTGACTTGGACATCACATATTTACTCAAAATTTTAAAACATTATGTTTATGGGTCATCTCACTTGTGTACCGCCTCAACTTTTCTAAATAATATGTGAACTCACCTCACACTTAAATGTGAGTTGTTTCATTCATTATGTTTTCCCTCAAGCGAAAGTTTTTTCATTTACATACAATTGCATTTGTACCGTCGTTGGCCACACTCAACAAAACACGCAACCTAACGACCATTGTCAAGAAGACTTTTGATGCAAGAAATCAATCAAACCATTCATCGTTGGATCATGACGGAAGTCCGGGAGATCATCCGTATTAGGCCAAGAGCGACCACACACGTGAGTTGGACATCACAACTTTATCCAAGACCTTAAGACAATGAGTTTATGGATCATCTCACTTTTATATTGTTTCAACCTCCACTTTTTCAAACAATACGAGACTTCTAATACACCTCACACTTATCACAATTATATTAAAAAGAGTGTTATCATTCAATTAATTTACATTCAATTATTGATATCAAATCAAATTCCTTTAGAGATATAAAAATTCGGTTGACCAACAACCTTTTGAAAAGAAAAAAAATTACGCTGACCAGCGAGATTAGGTCTAGTGAAAAAGTTAGACTTTCGTATTTAGAGTGCAGTGTATCTCAAATATGAATAATTCTAGGCTAAAATATGGTTTTGGTCCCGGCAAATATGTCTCGTTTTGGTTTTAGTCCCTGTAATTATTTTTTTTTGTTTTTGGTCCCTGCAAAATATTTTGTTTTTGAAAATAGTCCCTCCAAAATAGTCCCTGGAGGGACTATTTTTCAAAAGTAAAATATTTTGCAGGGGCCTTTTTAAAAATCAAAAGATTTTGCAGGGACTATTTTTCTAATAAATGGGTTCAGTCATCATGTGCCACGTGTGCAAATCATCACAAAAATGGGGCCAGGGACCAAAACCAAAACGAGACATATTTGCAGGGACCAAAAACAACAAAAAAAACTACAGGAACTAAAACCAATATGAGGCATATTTGCAGGGACCAAAACCATATTTTAGCCATAATTCTAATGAACAGAAGTTATCAAAATCAAAAATATTTATATGATAACACATATTTGTGAGTACAAAGTAATATTGGTGTTTAAGTTTTACAAGACTTACATACATTACACACCAATCACTTGTGTTAAATTTCGTTGGGGTCTCTGTGAACGTCAATATCATAAATAATAATAGGGTTTGTCTAACATGTGCAATATTGCACATGTTAAATGAACTAAAAGTAGCATGTTTTTATTGAAAAACAACAATCAATTATTAAAAATTTGTATATTTAATGTAAAATGCACAAGTTTAAAAACAAACTTACTACTTCAAAATTCTTAACATGTGCAAATTTGCAAATGATAAAAAAAAACCTTAATAATATAATCATTAATTATTTAAAATATTATAATTAATTATTAGAATAATATTAATTTCTTTTTGAGTACTATTATATCATTAATAAAAGTTTATATTTTTATAATTCCATATTCATATTATATTTAAAAAAGACCGATTTCTTTTTAGAAAAAGACTACTAAACCAATACTAATACTAATAGTTTAAAGAATGCACCCCATTTAATTTAAACATGAATGTAAATTTATAATTAAATATAACATTTTATTATATTTTGCTATCGGTGAAGTTGCCCTTAGTGTATGACATTTTGTTTTGATGATGTTCGTTAGGTTGCTAGTTTCTTGATGATGTTTTATTAGTTAGGTTGTTGTTAATACTTATCAAATGTTAGTTATAGCCTAGAAACTATCAAAGCACCTAGCAATCATTTGTCATAAGGTTCTTAGATGTCCATTGTGGCTTTTTGTTCCCCTTTGTGATACAAACTTTTTTGAAAACATGCTTGAATCGATTCAGATATGGTTGATTCGTATCAATCATTCTCTCTACCATTGATTCTTGAGTTTCATGTAGTTTGATTCGATTCATGATCTTTTGAATCGTATCATACGTGAGTTGAATCAATATTCCTTGATTTCTATCATTTTTTTTCTCTGGGCTTATTTTTTGAAGTGTTGAATCGATTCACACATCTTTGAATCGTATCAATCTTCATCTGGTGAAATTTGTTTTGATTCAAACTTAGCTTGATTCGTATCAATCTTCACACTTCTAGATTGCCTGTTTCTACATGTTTGAAGCGAATCAGACATTTAACGAATCAAATCATACGTTGTTTTTGTGAAAATTTTTACACTTCCACTGATTTCTACATATAGCTTTATCCTCTCAACCCCTTAATTTACTGAATCAATTGCAACTATCTCTCTTAAGTCTTCAAACCTCTTTTCCACTAGTTTCTTCAGATTAAACACCTTTTCTAAGAATCTTTATGGTCTTTGTGTCGTAGATTGCTAGAGTGCTACATGATTGTAAATTGGTTTCATTCAAGGAACTTGATTGGAAATCAAGGGTCCAAAGAGAATTGAGTGATTTCATTCCACCTCCAAGTAGATTGGGGATTCTTTCTAATCTTCTTAAATTCAAGAGGATCCAAACTCTGGACATAGCAAAGAAGAGTTCGAGGTGTAGAGCTTTAAGGATTGCATGTGAGTTTGAGGATTCGAAGACTTGGAGAATCTCCAATTTCAAGGGTTACTTGAAGATTGGGGGTTGTGGTTACATAGGAATTGAAAATTAGGGTAATTGAGGAAATTCTTGTAATCACAACATTGTAATCAAATTTCAACAACAGTGGAAGTCCTTGATAAAAACGTTTTCTATCAAGAAGAATAGACGTAGCTCGAAGCGAGGACGAAAGGGGGAACTATTATACTCCCAGTGTCTTTTCTTTTCCCTTTCCTCTTTAATTTCCCATTAATTATAGTATATGAATTTTAATAATTGTAGCTAGTTGATTTGATTGTGATCGTATTTTAATTGTTAACATAATCTTAGTTATTTGAATCAAGATTCTTTTTTTAAAGTCATTTTATCACAATCGAAATTCAATTAAGTTTCAATTCATTAAGTTCATATACTTGTGTTCCTAAGTGTTAACTTGTTTTATTCCAATTAGGTTTGGTTTGAGTTTGTCTAGTTTTGTGAATTGTATTGTGAAATATTGATATTTGATTGTAGTAAGATTTGACCATTGAATCTCTCAATTAAATAATAAATCTTAGTGTATTATCAATGTCTTTATATTTTTGTTATCGTAATCGTGCACAAATCCAATAAGTCAAATCGTTTTCTAATCACACTTTTGCTAAACTCAAAAAATATTTTAAAACACTATTCACCCTCCCTCTAGTGCATACTCTCGCTTTCCATATAGACCAACGATTGGTCCATCGGCTAACACATTCAAATACTCACACAAGCGAGAAGGAGAAAATATTGTGATCCAAGTTCAAACATGAAGTTCACATCAAATATCTCTACGTTCAAACCACTAGTATGTTACAACAGGGACATTATTAAACCATTAGCCATTTAATCAGATGATTGAACTCAAGTAGTTAGTGATTTCCAACAAATGACAAGCCGTTTAGGAGAACCCAAGTTCAATTTTTGTGTTGAATTTTTTTTACCAGACTTTAGTCATCTCCCAATTAAACTCCAAATTACTAGGATCCTTTGACGATTAACACACACAACACCACACACCCTTTTTTATTAAAAAAAAGAAGAAGAAGAAAGATGTGCATAGTGTATTAGGGACGGGACGTAAACATGACATGCCAAGAAATAATATAACAAAATCAACATAATTAATTATTGAACATAAAAACTTGTCTTGTCTAGTGCAGCACAAAGAATTGTTGGTGGTGGTTCTCCGGTAGAAATGGATTCATCGCGGTGGAGAACGAAGTTTCGGCGTGAAGGAGCGCATCTTTCTAGGGCGGATGAGAATGAGGTCTGCAAGCAAGTTCGTACTCCAACACTCAAGTCAGTGAAAGAAAGAGGTGGATTTTGTGCTAAAAAAATGGTGACGCAAGGGCACACTTATATATGCGAATAGGTCGAGAACCGTCTCCGTAATCTGTGACGTCATCTTCAGAAACCGTTAGTGAAGGGTTTGATGGCGGAGATTGCTTCAGAGCGTGCTTATGTGTCGTAAGCCGCTTGGAGCTTCTCGTGCACCCCTCGTTGACACCTCTATTGGATCGGCGGGCCTTTTGTGCTTTATGCTTGTTGTGATGTCTATGTGAACGACGGTCTAGTCTGGAACAAATACTTGAAAAAATTCAACCCTTTGACTTTTAGGAAAAAAAGGCTTCAAGTAATCCAGAGTTCGATCGAAAAGTAAATAAAGTCTGAACAAGAATTATTCTACCTCAAAATCAAACTATTCAAAATAAATTGTAGATAAAAGTTATTGAAATTTTCAAGAATACGTCTAACAAATATACGTCTTTCA
>Ga0228710_1005827_pt1 | contig 18990 bp, 11 predicted proteins | sample MedpolnodulmetaG_FD_177995 | JGI IMG/M metagenome (GOLD analysis project Ga0228710, IMG submission 177995) | Root nodule microbial communities from Medicago polymorpha collected in Santa Monica, California, United States - pink nodules | ecosystem: Host-associated > Plants > Roots > Nodule...
GATATTTTACTTTTCGAGTTCAGATTTCCAATATTATGATAACATGAATTAAGTAGAGTTTGTTACATATTTTCCTTTTATTTTTAATAGGCCACAGATGGTGCTATTGCTCCAAACCAGATAAATTCTTCAAGTCGATGCAGTGATGAAGACGGAAGAGAGGAATATTAGAAATTGTTTTCATCTTGGATATGTTTAGGCTCATCTAGTATTTTTTTTGATGTAGTATCTATTTTTATGTTGGTTATTATATAAAATTGACATTATTTTGTTATTTTGATATGTTTGTAAGACTTCATATAATTGAAATTTTCTTTGATGTTACCTTAAATTTTGTGTAGTGCAATAAAAAGTATTGCCGAATATATTATTTTTTTGGTCAGGAATTATTGTGAAAATTTTATTATTATTAAAAAATATTTATATTAGGGTTTATTAAAAAAAGAAAAAGAGAACCAATAGCAACAAACAATTTGGTCCTATACCAACGGATATGGAGGTTGACTAAAGCTATTTAATAGGTGTAAAATGCCGTTGCTATAGCTCCGAAATCTATAGCATCAAGCTAATTTTCCGTTGGTATAAGCTATTGGGACGACATTCTTGCCGTTGGTATAAGCATAGTATCCTAGACGGTAGCAGGTGGGCGTTGGTATAAGTTTTATGACCTATACCAACGACTTTTGAGACCATTACCAACGGTTTCTGCCGTTGCTAAATGGCAAGTTTCTTGTAGTGTGTTCATACACGCTCCTGGGAAAAAGACAAGCTCAAGCTCTTAGTGTTAAAACTTGAGGTCGAGGCTGACAAGTTCAAGCTCAGCGTACAAAAGAATGGGACAATGGCAATTTTGCAATTCCTATCAACAACAAGGGTGTCTACACAAGAATGAACAGCTGCAAGATATTGAAGGATGAAGGCTGGCTATAAATAGAAGCTTTCTCTCAACAAAGAAAGTATGAATTTTACAAACAATCACAAGCCTACATACAAGCGAAAAATTCATCAATCAATCTCAATATCAGAAATACTCTTACAGTACTCAATCATATTTTCAGATCATCTTTTTAAGAGTATTACAAACTACAATCTCTCATTCTCTTAGTAGCTTGAAAGTTGTAATTAGATCCAAACATCAAATCTCATTTTGATTGTATATCCTCAAGCCTGTAAAATCTTGAGTGATAAGTGTAAGCTTGTTGAAGCTAATAATATCAGTGGTGTAAGCCTGGTGAGGTTAAGAGAATACATAGTTGTATAGCCTCAAGCTCTTCAAGAGCTCGAGTGTTAGTGTAAGCCTGGTGAGGCTTAGAGAATACATATTGTTTTGCACATTGCAAAGAGGAGGAAGAAACTCCCAAGAACTAGTGGATAATCTCACAAAAGCTGTGGGTACTGGACTAACCCATATTGGATGAATCAGGATAACTTCTCTGTGTGATCTCTCTTAAAATCTACTCTTTACTTTCCGCAATATTTATTATTTGTTTATTGTGTTACTAATCATCTTACTCCAAGTAAACAATTGAGAGACTAAACTTTAAAAAGAACAGAGAAAATTTTAAGAGGTCACTATTCAACCCCCTCTTCTAGTGACATTTCCTTCAACTTCAAGAAGATGAAGAACCACCTACAAAAAGCGACTCCGAAAGTGAAGAAATTGCTCAACTATGTTTCATGGGACAAAGGAAGAAGTCAATTGAGGTTAGTAATCAAAACTCTCAAACCAACCCATCCTATAGTGAGTTACAAAATGTTCTAGTAGAAATGTATGAAGATGCAATGAATGCTTTTAAAACTATCAGAACCCAAAAGAGAACCATTCTCAAGTTGGAAGCCAAAATTGTGAAAATTAGAAAAGATTTTGAAAATTTCAAAAACGAACATGCATCTCTAAAGAAAGAACTATTTGTAATCTCTCCTAAAAACTCACCTACTATTGATATTTCAAAGTCCTCAAAAGCTCGTGACATCAATTCTTGCGGAGCTTGTCCTAGACTACAATTAGAGATTGTGACTCTAAAAAGTAAGATAGAACAAGTTTCAAGTGCTTCCATGAATCTTGCAAATCAATTTACAAAAACTTCAAGCTTTAAAAATTCTTCTAAAAGAAGGTTCAAAAACAAAAATCGAGAACGCAAAATTCATGAGCACCAAGTCAGGTGTAACTATTGTAGAGAAATTGGGCACACCACACCATGCTATGAAAATTCTAGTTCCAAAAGGTGTTATGATGTGGGTCCCCAAATTGTCTACCTTTGTCACTAATCCCACGGACCCAACTTGTGTTAGGGACCTAATTCTTACCTAAACATTTTGTAGGAATGCCTTGCAACCTCGCAAAGAAAGTGGTATTTGGATAGCTGTTGCTCAATAATCAGGGTAAGATCCTAGGTATGGGTGTTGGGGGAAATCCCTCCACAACCACCATAAAAAACGTTATGCTAGTTGATGGGCTTAAACATAACCTCCTTAACATTAGTCAGTTTTGCGACAATGGGTTCACAATCACTTTTAATACCCAATGTTGCATAATTGAACACAATGATGACAAAGATGTTATGTTTAAGGGATTGCGTGTTAATAATGTATATGTTCTTGATTTAGATGATGTATCATCAAGTGGTGCTAAGTGTCTCATAGCCAAAAATGAAGATTCTTGGTTATGGCATAGACGCCTTAGTCATGTTCACTTTGATTTGCTAAACAAAATTGTGTCCAAAGATCTAGTTGTTGGATTACCTAAAATAAAATTTGAAAAGGACAGATTATGTGATGCTTGCCAAAAGGGGAAGCAAACTAGAGTATCTTTTAAACCCAAAAAGGTTGTTTCTACTTCAAAACCTCTAGAGCTTCTCCACCTTGATCTTTTTGGCAACTATTACGGGTTTGTTATCGTTGATGACTTCTCTAGATTTACTTGGACATTATTTTTGTCTAGCAGGGATGATACCTTTGATGCCTTCATTAAATTTGCCAATACAATTCAAAATCAACTTTCTTTAAAAATTATCTCTCTTAGAAGTGATCATGGCAGTGAATTTATTAATAATTGCTTAGAAAACTATTGTGACTAATTTGACATTTCACATAATTTCTCATGTCCTGGAGCTCCTCAACAAAACGGTGTGGTTGAAAGGAAAAATAGAGTTTTGTAGGAATTAGCTAGAACCATGATAAATGAAATGAACCTCCTTAAGTATTTTTGGGCGGATGCTATCAACACCGCATGCCATGTCTTAAATAGGGTCATCATTAGACTGATCCTAGATAAGACACCCTATGAACTACTTAAGGGACAAAAGCTAAACTTGTCACATTTAAGAGTTTTTGGTTGTAAATGCTTTGTTTTAAACAATGGAAAGGACAAACTTGGCAAGTTTGATACAAAGGCGGATGACGGTATTTTCTTAGGATACTCATCTAATAGCAAGGCATATAGAGTTTTTAATAAACAAACTCTCAAAGTTAAAGAGTTCATTCATGTTGCTTTTGATGAGACACCTCCCCAAGTGGTAGGGAAAGGTACTTTTGACTTTGATATTGCAGAAATAGATACCGAGGAGATTGTCAAGGATGGTGTCCAACAAGAAGCTCCTCCGAAAAATGAGGACAACAAGGACAAAGAATTTGAGGGAGATTTACAAGAGGACGAAAAACAAGAAACCTCACCATCGTCTCCTCATGATTGGATCACCACGAGAGATCATCCCTTTGAAAACGTTCTTGGTGATATTCGTAAGGGTGTAAGTACAAGGTCTTAAGTAAGTAACTTTTGTGGTTTTACTCCTTTCGTCTCTCAAATTGAACCTAAAACCATTAATGAAGCAATAGTTCACGAATCTTGGACACTTGCTATGCAAGATGAGCTAAATCAATTTAAAAGAAATGACGTTTGGGACTTTGTCCCTTGCCCTAAAGGGAAGTCAATTATTAGGACCAAATAGGTTTTTAGAAACAAGTTGGACGAAAATGGGATCATCACAAGAAACAAAGCAAGATTGGTTTCTAAAGGGTATAACTAAGAGGAAGGGATTGACTATGAGGAAACTTATGCTTCAGTTGCCTGACTCGAAGCTATACGTCTACTTTTAACATTCACATCTTGTCTTGATTTCAAACTATTTCAACTGGATGTTAAGTCCGCCTTTTTTAAATGGTTTACTAAATGAAGAGGTTTACGTTTCCCAACCAGCCGGATTTGAGGATATTAACTATCCAGATCATGTTTATAAACTGAAAAGAGCTCTATACAGACTCAAACAAGCTCCTAGAGCTTGGTATGAGCGTTTGAGCAAGTTTTTGTTAGAAAAGGGGTTCTCTCGTGGAAACGTAGATAACACCTTGTTTAGTAAATGTAAAGGTAAAGATATTCTACTTGTTCAAGTATATGTCGATGATATCATTTTTGGTTCTACTAATGACACTATGTGTCAAGAATTCTCTAAGTTGATGCAGGGTGAATTTGAGATGTCTCTTATGGGAGAGCTCACCTTTTTCCTTGGTCTTCAAATAAAGCAAACTCGTGACAGAATTTTCTTAACCCAAACAAAATATGCACTAGAACTTCTCAAAAATTTGATATGCAAGATTGCAAATCAATCTTAACTCCTATGGCATCCGCGTTATCCATTGACAAAGATGAATCCGGCATTGAGGTTGACGATAAGAGATACCGAGGTATGATCGGCTCTTTTCTTTATTTAACCGCAAGTAGACCCGATATCATGTTTAGTGTTTGTATGTGTGCTAGATATCAAGCCTTCCCTAAGGAATCACACTTAAAAATAGTAAAAATAAATTTTCGATATATAAGTGGAACCACTAATTTTGGATTGTGGTATCCAAAGGGAAGTTCTTCTTGTCTAGTTGGGTTTCCGGATTCCGACTTTGCCGGTTGCAAATCGGATCAAAAAAGCACTAGTGGTACATGTCATTTGTTTGGAAATTGTTTAATCTCGTGGCATAGTAAAAAGCAACATAGTGTTGCTCTTTCTACCGCTGAGGCTGAATATGTAGCAGCCGGGAGTTGTTGCTCTCAAATTTTATGGATCAAACAACAACTCCTAGACTATGATTTAAAACTAGGTTGTGTTCCAATCAAATATGATAACACTAGTGCCATCAATCTCACGAAAAACCCAATCTTACGTTCAAGGACTAAGCATATTGAGATTCGACATCGCTTTCTTAGGGATCATGTTGAAAAGAAGGATATAACTTTTGAATATGTTGACACCAAAGATCAGCTTGCTGATATTTTTACAAAACCCTACCATCCGAACCTTTTCTCAAGATCCGTAGAGAACTAGGTATCTTGGATACCTCTTGCTTTAAATAATCAAAAGCTTCTTTGTAATTTATCCTTCACATGTGCATATCTTCTCTTTGTGCTTTCATTTTGCATGTTGCACCAGTGTTCAATTGTGATTGTCACTTGTGTTGTTCTTTCTTTGTTTTGTTGTTGTTTGTTATTAAGTTCTACTTGTGTTGAAATTCCAACCCTTTTTGACGTTGTCAAAGGGGGAGTAAATGTATGATGTTCCTTGTTACTTCTATCATTCTTCTTCTTCTTGTTTTCAGTTTTTTTTTGTGGTATATGACGGGGGAGCCATCATGAATTATTCGACATCATCAAAACGAGGGAGATTGAAGACTACATTGTTTACTTTATATTTTATATGTTTTTGATGATGTTCCTTAGCTTGGTTTAACTTAGTTTATCCTTTTGATGTTTGTCTTATGGCTAGCATGTTAAAGCACCATAAATCTATGTGTCTTGATCTTGGATTATTTTGTGTATTTTGAAAAAGTGTCCAAGTTCATCATGTATTCGACTCAATACACTCTGAATCGATTCAATGAAGTCTCTGACTTCAGGTGAATTGATTCACATCTCTTTGAATCAATTCATAAACGAGTCGGCTCTTTTCTATTTGAAACGTCTCACAAAACTCTCCGACTTGCACTGAATCGATTCATAAGAGACTTGAATCGTATCAATCTTCATCCTGGGTTCACTTGAATCGATTCAAACATGCATTGAATAGTTTCATCCTTTTTGCTTTCATGGTTTATTTTTTGCTGTCTGAATCAATTCGACAATTTAGTGAATCGATTCAATCTGTTTATTTTGTGCGAAAATTAAGTCTTTTCACCCTTTACTATATATACACTTCTCTTCACAACTTCAAAATTATTGAATCATTTGCATCCATTCTCTCTAGGTCTCAAAAACTCATTGTTCATACATTCTTCAAGATTAAACACTTTTTCTTAGAATCACTTTGTTCTTTGAGTCTATAGGAGTGCACAGGTATTCAAGGATCCAAAGATTCAAGAAGCACCAAATTCAAGGGATACTTGAAGTTTGGGGGAGTGTTTTACATAGGAGTTGAAGAATTAGGTTTTAATTTCAAGGAACTCTTGTAAACACATTGTATTCAACATTTTTTACATAATGGATGACCTTGGTGAAGGTGTACTTCATCAAGAAGAGTAGAGGCAGCTCTAGCGAGGACGAGAAAGAGCGAACTACTATAAAAATATCAGTGTTATCTCTCTTTCCCTATCCTCTTTACCTTTGCTATTGCATGTGATTAATTGAATAATTGTGAGGTTAATTGTTAGTGTTGATCTAAGTTATTTTTCATTGAAAATCAATCTAATTCATTGAGTTAGGTTTCACATAATTTGCTTAGATCAATTGATTGCAAAATCTATTCAATTCTTCAATTACACATGTATTGTGTTTTTGATTTGATAGCTTAGTATTTTTGTTCATATAGGTTTGGTTTGAAATTGTGTATTGTTTTGTATTTTGTTCAAGGTTTATTAACATTTGATTGTATAATAAGATTTGTAAAAATCTTATTGCACATATGTTTGTCTTTTTGATTCATTGATTGTGATTGTTCGAGCACGATTCCAATAGTCAATTTCACTAAAATCCGTTTTTATCAAAACTCCGGAATTTTTTTTTAAAAAGCTATTCACTCCTCTCTAGCTTGGTAACTATCTAGCCATATAGACCAATAAAAAGGTTAAACTCAAATCTAAAAAATAAATTTATAATAGGCCGTAAACGAAACTTAAACCTTTAGATTTTTGAAACGCCAGACTTAAAACTTGCAAAACCTAACACTTAACCTGTTTCCGACCATAATCAGAATATACAGAGTTTGAGTGCGTGAGAAAATTTGATATTCGAGAGTTTAATTGAAAAAACAAAATATATTGAATTTTATATTTTATATAAAAAAAAAGAATATAGTATAAAGAAATAGTAGTATGATAATAAACCTCTCCCAAAGGAGAACTACAAATAGTGCGCACTACATCTTGAAAGTGGGGACAGAGTGTGACAAAGACCCTACCATGCGAGAAAACAACGTCTACAGACAAAAGCCACATAAATATTTTCTTTTTCCATTTGATTATAAGCAATAAATAACCCTAAAAATTAAACATATAAAAAAAGAGACAGAGAGAGAAAAACACAAGAGTAAGAGTGAGAGAGAGAAATCACTTTACCACTTTTATATGCTGCACGCATCCATCCACAGCAGAAAACACAAGGAGGACAAGAGAAAGAAAGTAAAGCTTTTCTCTTTTTGTACTGTGCACATCACTACTTCAACAACAATAACAACATAGTTATGAGTTTTTGGTTTTGTTTTTGTTTTTGAAAACCATTTATTTTGTTGCATTCCATAACAAACAAGAGAGAGAAAAACATCAAAAAAAAGACAATAGTGTTGTGTTTTGTTTGAGTGAAAAAAGGAAGAAAGAAAGAAAGAAAGAAACATTGTTCAAGTATGAAGAAGAAGAATGAATGAGGTGAAGTGTTTGTGTATGTCTTTATTGTTGTTATGAAAATGGGTTTGTTCAATAAAGCTGCATGCATTTGATGACAACAACTGTGTTTTTTTGTCTGAACTAGGAACAACAAAAACCTTAAACTTCAGATCTTGTTTTTTCTTATATTTTCTTAAAGTTATTATTTTTATACAAAAACAAAAAAACCCATTTTGTTTTTGTTCTTGTTGTTGTTTGATTTATTGTTGTTTGAAAAAAAAACTTGTGTTTGTGTTGGTTGTTGTTGATTTAGATGAAGGCTATGCCCTTACCTTTTGAAGAATACATAGGAAAAGGTGTGTTAGATTTTGGTTCAAGTGTTGTTGGTTCAGATTCATATTTGTTTTCACAACAGCAAGAACAGTTTTTGCAAAGGTGGAGGGAAAATTGTTGCTATGCGGGCATTGAGCCCAATTCTGTTGTTGTTTTTGACCTCAAAAAACCAAATCAACAAACCACTCCTACTTCATCCTCAACACTGTCTTCCTCACACGGTAGCGCCGGAGGCGGCGCTTCAACCGATAGCACCACCGGCGCAGCCGCGGCCAAAGATAAAAACATACCACAAGTTGAAGGTAAAAGATGTGGAATGGAGGATTGGGAGAGTGTGTTATCTGAATCACCAAGTCAAGATCAAGATCATTCAATATTGAAATTGATTATGGAAGATATTGAAGATGCATCTATGGGATTAAGCAAGCTTTTACAAGTTGGAACTAGTAATTCTCATTCTCAACAAGATGTTGAATTCAATGGTTTTAGTTTTATGGATCAACAAAGTTCTGTGCTTGACCCTATTTCTTCAAATGGTAACAACAATAACTTTGTGAGTAGCATTGATTCTTCTTCTGTTGTTGCTACTACTGCTACTGCTACTGCTGCTGAGATTTGTTCTGATTTCCCTTTTGCTAGTAGAGGGATGAATCAAATTCAAAACCCTAATTTCAGTTCTTCACAAGTTTCACTTTCTCAGGGTGGTTTGTTTCATCAGCATCAACAACAATCAATTGGGTCTCTTGATGAGAAGCTACCTCATCAGTTTCTTATGAACCAAAACCAAGCTCAGTTTATGCCTAACCCTAGTTTGGTTTTTCCTTTCACATACTCTCAGCTGCAAGAAAACCAAGAGATTCAGCTTCAGCCGCCGGCTAAACGACTCAATTGTGGAACAAATTATGAAATTCCAAAGATACCGTTTTTGGATTCGGGTCAAGAGATGTTTCTTAGGAGGCAACAACAGCATCAGCAGCAACAACATCAGCAGCAGCTTCAACTGCTTCCTCACCATCTGCAGCAGAGGCCAATGGCGCCTAAGCAGAAAATGGGGAACCCTGGAAGCGGTGGCGGCGAAGATGTGTCGGCTCATCAGTTTCAGCAGGCTATAATTGATCAGCTTTTCAAGGCTGCAGAACTTATAGACGCCGGTAATCCGGAACACGCGCACGGGATATTGGCGCGGCTCAATCACCAAATTTCTCCTATGGGGAAGCCTTTTCAAAGGGCTGCTTTTTATTTTAAGGAGGCATTGCAATTGCTTCTTCAATCAAATGTCAACAACAACAGCAACAACAACAGCTTTTCACCAACTAGCCTCTTGCTCAAGATTGGTGCTTATAAATCATTCTCAGAAATCTCACCTGTTCTGCAGTTTGCAAATTTCACTTCCAACCAAGCATTGCTTGAAGCTGTGGAAGGTTTCGATCGAATTCATATAATAGATTTTGATATTGGTTTTGGTGGACAATGGTCTTCCTTTATGCAGGAGTTAGCACTTAGGAATGGTGGTGCACCTGCACTCAAGATCACTGCATTTGTTTCGCCCTCACACCACGATGAAATCGAGCTTAGTTTCACTAACGAGAATCTGAAGCAATATGCTGGTGAAATTAACATGTCATTTGAGCTCGAGATTCTGACACTTGAGTCTTTGAATTCTGTTTCGTGGCCGCAGCCACTACGCGATTGCGAAGCAGTTGTGGTTAACTTGCCTATTTGCTCTTTCTCAAATTACCCTTCATACCTGCCTTTAGTGCTTCGATTCGTGAAGCAGCTCATGCCTAAAATTGTCGTAACATTGGATAGGAGTTGTGATCGAACAGATGCACTGTTTCCTCAGCATATGATTTTTGCACTCCAGTCTTATTCTGGTTTGCTTGAATCACTTGATGCTGTTAGTGTCAATGTCCACCCGGATGTACTTCAGATGATCGAGAAATACTATCTTCAACCGGCAATTGAGAAGCTAGTTTTGGGCCGTTTGCGTTCGCAGGATAGAACACTTCCCTGGAAAAACCTACTCTTGTCGTCAGGGTTCTCTCCGTTGACGTTTAGTAACTTCACAGAGTCGCAGGCAGAGTGTTTGGTGCAGAGGATTCCTGGTAGGGGATTCCATGTGGAGAAGAAGCAGAATTCGCTTGTCTTGTGTTGGCAAAGGAAGGATCTTATCTCGGTTTCAACTTGGAGATGCTGAGAGTGAAGGGAACAATCTTGCAAAGGTGCTTCATAACTTATATTACTGTTTCTATTGATCTTTTTTTCTTGAATTTGCCTTGACTTATGATTCAATGCTAATTTGTCTATGTTTAGGTTTTGTTATTTCCACTTATGATGGAATTAAACATATTATGTACTATGTCTTAATTAGCAACTGAATGGCAATTTATGAGCTCTTCCATGTGTAGTGATTTGTTTTGCTTTGAATATTGGCGTTATATTTATGCATTTTGTCTCATTTCTGTTGCCTAAATTGATGTGGTTTTCATGATTAAGGCTTTGCTTGATTCCTCACAAAAGTTCTCTCTCAAAAACATGCTGTAGTTTTTAAGCTCAGTTTGTTATGTCTGTACTATTCACTATGGAATGTGGATTCTTAAGTTAGTTTGAATGTTTTTGCAAAAGTTAAGTTTCACATTGAGCTTTTTTACTCCTTTGCCAAATTGAGTTATGCTGTAGCGATGACCACACATTTACGCAGTCACACGACAACTTCTATTCCAACTTTGCAAAACAGATTCAAAACACAGTTGAAATGTGGGGACCGTCCGATCAAAAGATTGGCCGGTCCATATCTGCAACAACTTGAATATGTGATTGCTGGGAATCCATTTCCTCTTGCCACTATGAAAAAGTGCATGTTAAGTAAGTTTTATGAATAATTATTCCGTGTGTCGTCTTAATCATTGACTACATAATTAGGAGAATGATAATATTTAGCATATCTTGGTGGTTCTACTCTGCATCTCATTCTATAGCCACTTTTCTTTCGATACTTTCACTCAGACCACCCTTCAGCCTCTTAATAACTAATAAGATAGCTTCCTCAATCAACTACCATTAGTTTACCGTTTGCGGTTGATAGAGATGGTTGGACCTTCTACTCGCAACTTGTGTGACTTGTCAAGTTGATGGTCCTCCCCAACCTTCTATTGAGTGTGCCCCCTCTACTATAATTATTTGTCAATTTTTTTAGAAAAAATAACCATTAGTTTGATCAGTGTTACTGAATCTACACAAATATCATATGGAAATAATTGTCTTTTGTAAATACAAATCTCTATAGATTGAAACTAGCTCTAGCTAGATATTAGGTCAGAGATTGGTTGGGACAATACTATGTTAGAATTAGACACGTAATAGAGAATTGGATGCATCTCAAAAGTAGTGCAGGACAAAACAAAAAGGTGGTGAAATGGTTATGCATTTTGGTCTTACTAGAAATAGTGGAATTAAAGACCATATAATAGAGTTATAGCATGTCTTGTTCCTTTTGTACTATATTTTGTGGCTACTTCAAAGAAGATATGTATCCTCCAATCTAGTAGTATGGACCTAACTGAGATTGTTTGGTTTTCAACCAAACCACCTCAAACCTGATAGAAACTGGCAAGGCATGAGACCTTAGATGTTATTCCACGATTCCTTGGAGAGTTATTCAATGTTTGTTTGTTTGGATTTTAACCAAACCACAGTGTCATCGTGCGTCTGGTGTCGCCGAACACCAAAATAATTAGTTGCTTCGAGAAACTACGTTGAACAAGCCATGGAGACGCTACCCGAGAATAAAGAAGGAAACGTGGAACCAAACATAGGCTTTATCGTATTTTTTCTCATGCTTTTTTGGATACAAAATCTTTTGGTGTCCCTCTAAAACGGGGCTCGGAGATCTTGACCGTGTTTCGAGCCACCATTGTCTTCTTGCCACCGATGAATCTTGATTTTGTTTTATGCAAATCTAAAATAAAAGTATATAAACCCTTAATTCAGTTTCTCAACACTCCCTCTCATTTTTTCTTTCTTTCATGAAACACTCCTGTTTAGTTTGTACAATATATGAAAATATGAAATTAGTCAAATTATTTTTTTAAGTATATAAAAATTTTGGTTAGTGCCTAGCATTTTCTCAATATATCATGTAAAAATCTGCAATAGCTCAAGTTTTTAAATCAACATTTTTTTTCTTTCAATTTTCCAGTTATGATTCATTTGCTTGTATGAATCAACCACCAAGGGTAGCTTAAAAAAAAATACTAATATTTTCCAGGATTGTGACACCTAAATTCTCGACTACCTGTATCCATTACATATTAACTAATCTTCAATTTTTAATAATTATGTTATAGTCAATCATAATGGGGTTAAGTAAGGTGGTACTAGATTTATTTCACCTTTATTAAATTATTACCATTATTATCATAATCTGTGTGGCTGAACATTCAAGACATTGTGTATCGTTTTATTTGGGCATGCCAACGCTTATGAATTATAAATACATTGAACTAGAAGTTGTTTTGCTAAATTATTTTTTTAATCAACCTCCCTAATGTAATCACATGGGTCTAGTGACAGTGGACCCCACTTCTAATTTAGTTTAAGCTTTTCTCTATCTTTAACCTTGAAAGCCTTTCATTTAACTATACTTTCATAAAACACAATCATAATATTTAATGATTGAGGCCATGTTGCATGAGAGAGATGTTTGGCTTCTCATTGTGATTATAATTAATTATTCTTGCCTTAATTTTCTTTTAAAATTTAAAAAGAATGACAAACACGTCATTTTCTTGCAAAATATTTTTTTAATACTGTCATTATTTTTCTATACTATATGATCTAACCCAAGATTGTAATTGTAATGGTGCATATACTTGCTTTTAGTTAATCATGTTGCAAATATTTTAATTATGTTGGTTAGGGATGCATGCCAGTGGTCCTTCTTGGGTCTGTCCCACTCATTTTTTATTTTTTTATGTAAAAAAAAGAAAAAGAAAAGAAAAAAAGGAAAATAGAAAATGGAGAGGACCACCCTTCAACCTTGGGCAAGTCATCAGTATAATAATTAAAAAGAAAGAATGGTGGTGGTGGGGTTCCTTTATCAATTTGTTTTATTTAAGTAAAAGAAACTTGGTGGATAATTAAAAGAGTGGTACATGAATAAAAAGAAACATGGACAATGACATGAAAGGAGAAGGAAAGAGAGTCAAGGAAGAGGAAATGCTACCGAGTGTTCTTGGGAAATTTTTTAAAGGTTTTAAAAGATAAATTTTTATGAAAATTTGTATAATTATTGTATTATAAATTGAAATATTTTATTTTCTTAAAAAATAATTATATATTTTGGATTTCTTAAAAAGTGTCTGAGACACTAGCAAGACCTTTAAAGAAATAACGTAGAGTTATTTAATGTGTTTCTCACAAAAATAGTATAGGTTGATTTATAATTAGATTTGATGGAGTCAAAAGAAATTATAATTAGATTATATTTAATGATGAAAATACAGAAAATCTTCAATGTCTAAAAGTGGTAGAATTTAATTTCCATACACTCCTGCCTACCTCAAAAATGGATAGGTGGGGTGAGGATCTTAGCCTGATCATGAAGGAAGGGAGAGTGTTTCCATCAATAGAGTATGTGGAGAAGTTTGGTGTACCTCAATTCACAACTAATGATTTGTATGATTTTCGTAGTTACGCCAAAAATCAATATAATCATCCCTAAAAAAGAAATCAATATAATTAGACGATTATGATTAATTGACGGTATAAAAAAATATTTACAATGACAATGCATATGAATTAGGAAAGATTGGGAGTTTACTGCGAGGTTAAGAATTATAAATTTTAGTTATCATTCATTATATGATTAACCGATAAAGTCATATGACTGGCAAGTATTATTTTTAAAAAAAAATATTGAAGGTGGTGTTATTTGCTTGGCGGTTGTTTCGAGATAGGCTTCCTACTAAGAAAAATCTATATCATCGTCATGTTATTGACATCGAAGCTCGGTCTTGTGTTGGAGACTATGGGGAGGTGGAAACATCTTCTCACCTTTTTTTACATTGTAATTTGTTTGGGTTTGTTTGGAACCTTATTAATAGGTGGCTTGGAGTTTCTTTGGTTATGCTTTTTGATGCACCCACTCTTTTTAATTAGTTTAGTTTTCTTGGGGGTGCTGGCAAGTCACGGCGTTCTATTCTTCAGGTTATGTGGTTTGCAACAGTGTGGGAAATTTGGAAAGAAAGAAATAACAGGGTATTCAATGGTAAATATTGCTCAATTTTGCAGGTGGTGGACAAGATTAAGTCATCGACCTTCATGTGGTTGAAGAGGAAACATGCTAGTCTTCCCTTAAACTTTCATGGTTGGTGGCTTAGCCCATTTACTATCTTAGGCATTGGAAATTTTTTTTTTTTTTTCTTTTTCCGATGGTTTGGCTGGTGACTTGTAATTATTGTCTCGAACCTGATTGTATTCTGGTGTTTCTTTCTAACACACCTTATGCTAGGAAGACCTTTTTGATGTGGTAATATATTTCATTTTACCCTCTTAAAAAAATAAAAAAACAATAAGATAGTAAAAAAACTAAAAGTTAGTAAAATAAAGGGTAATTAATTATTAAAGATCTTCTACTAATTATAAAATTTAGGTTATTTTGTGGCAGTTTAAACATTTATTTGTCATATTTTTCTTAACTAAAAACATATACATCCAATGGTGGTACCTAAGAGCATTGTGCACAGACCATCACATTTGAGGTCTTAAACGGATCTCACATGGACACATCACTTTTCTTATTAATTTTTAATAATAGTACCTAATAGGTACTCAACCACTCCAATGGAGATCCTCTATCAAAGTGTCTAAATGGGTCCCACCAATAACTATTTATTAATGAAAAGCAACAAAAGCAACTCAAATAATGATTATTTTATTGAAAAGTGGTGTGGGGTCCACTTAAGATTGGGGATCTTAAGTGAGACCTAAGATCTTAAGAGACCCCAATTTTTTTTCCCACATTGGGGGTACCTATTAGGTACCAGGTCTTAAATGGTAAGAGCATCTCCAATGGGAGGTCCTTACTTAACAAGGACCACTTCTTGTTAAGGAGCCTCATTGGAGGAAGAAAAAATGAGTCACCATTAAGGAACAACTAACTATATAAGGACTCTCTCTCTCCTAGGCAACTAACGGGTCCCACGTTTAAAAGAAGTAATAAAATATGTACTATGTGGTCCCGCTTACAAAATAAGAAATATTTTAATAATTAATAACTGTTTTGATTTTAAAAAAATAATTAATAGTTGTTTTAAATATTATTTTCTCTATTTGTCTTCATTTTAAATAAAATGTAATTCATGCAAATTATTATTATTATTTTTTAACGAAGGAATGTAAAATTTGTAATGTTAATTTTTCCATTTTCAAATTATTAGCAAATGCGACATAAATTTAAGTTCATACGAATAAATAAATATTTTATAATTTAATTTTTTTTAAGGATTATAATTAAATATTATGAGGTAATTTATAATTTAATAAATAAATTATTTTTGTTTATTGATGTAAAGTTAGTGGGCCTATTTAAATACTTTTCATTGGAGTCCTTACTAGTGTACTCTCATTGGAGCCATTGAGTCCTTAATAGGTACTTTTATTAAAATATTATAAATAAGTGATGTGTAATGTGAGATCCATTTAAGGAGTCCTTATTAAGAAACTACTATTGTGGATGCTCTAAAGACCCTACCAATGTGGATGCTCGAAGAGGACTTCATAGAAGATTGAACCTCTTAACTTATTTTTTTATCCATTGGATGCATGTGACAAAAAGAATTAATTTTCATTTTGTGCATTCCTCTCTTTAAATCAGATGATCTAATTTTCTTGTGCTCATTAAAGACTTTCGTTTTGAAGGTTCTCATATAAACATGGAAGAAAATGCTCGTGATGATGGTTTGGCAAATGTTGTTTTTGGTTCCAGTGATTTTAATTGCTGGTAAGACTCTTTTAGAAATAGTTTTGGTTTTCCAAATCTCTATTATAAACATTTGCCTTAATTTTTTTGAAAAGTACACATGGTATCTTCAAATTTCTCATCTCATTTAATGTTTTTTTATCAACCAATCAAAATGGATCATGACTCATTTATTTCTTATTAGTCAATCAAAATGGATCATCACTCATTTATTTTTCATTAGCCAATCAAAATTGATCATGACATGATTTTTTTCTTATATATAGACAAATTGTTTTTCATTACTTTCATCCACCTCTTCTTCTCATAAAAAAACAACTTTCAACCACATCATCTTTTTTTTTATTTGTTTATTTCCTATTTTTTTTTATTGTTTTAGTGTTTGATTAACATTTCTTATTCTTATGTTACTTTTTATTGTGATTTTGTGTGTGTGAAGAATATTGTGATTTTTTATTCAAAATTGGTGTTTATATGTTCTTTGTCTTTTACCGGATTCTTATTTTGGACTTGGAAGCCAATCAAGAGAAAAGAAGAAATGCATCACATATCAATTAGAATATATATGAAGTATTTATTTTTAAGTAGTATTTGTTTTTGGAAATGATGTTTATCAATTTTATTGATTATTGATATTTTATTGTTATAGAGCTATGATCAAGGTCATGTATAACATAAAGTTTTTGCCTTTTTCGATACATCATGCCTTGAACTTGAGGAATCCATGTTTCGTCTATCAATATACCTATGCTGGAACATAGTACCTAAAAAACTAAGCAAGCAGCAAATCTATAACCTTCATTTTTTTTAGATAACTGAGGAGATGGGAGGTCAAATCGAAAACAAACTTAACTCATGGAGATGGGAGCATATGAGAGAAAGAGGAAATACCACCGGGAGACCAAAACTTAGACTTGACTGCAGCATGGTCATCACGTGACCACCTTAACTAACTTAATCAATATCTTCATTGTATTAAAATCAATCAATGGCTAAAATTTGGCATCAAATTAACTTTGACACTTTAATGTCATTTAATCCTAACCCATTTTTATATATTGATTGAGGGTATTTATGTGATAAAAAAAATTATGTCACTATTCCCTACTTCAAAAAAAATAAAAAATGCCACTATTCCCTAAAAAAAATCATGCCACTATGCACATGTTTAGAAGGACTTTATTGATTGTTTTTTATTTTTCAATATACACCGTGTTTTAGTTTTTCATTATTGTTTGGACTATTGTTTTCTAAATTTGTATTTCCAATAAATCATATAATTCTATAAAAAAAAGGTATACCATATAAGTTAATTATTACTAATATTAATTGTAATAATGTATCTCTAAAACAAACTAATTTGATTTTTTGTTTGCAAGGCTAGGAAATGAAAAGAAAAAAAAAAAGAATGACTACAATCTCAAGAAGGTTCATGTTGCATCAGCAACAAGCATATCCCAAAGGCCTGGCGAAAGAAAAGCGTGAACGAAATGATGAATATCAAAAGAAGTGCAAAACATGAATCAATAGCTAATGTGATTTAGCAAGATTTAAAATTTTCATTTTTAATTACTTCTTTTTTGTTATTATTACTTACTCATATTAATTTAGTAATTGTTATGAACATTCAAAATCAAATCGAGAAAGAGAAGATTTTCACGTGCCAAAGCAATTGTCCTTTTTTACGGTGCAAATTTTATAATTTTTTGTCAATAATTTCTATACATGTTAACAATTCAATTAATAATCTTAAACAAAATTAAAAAAAAAAAAGTATCTGCTTTGAATCTCTATAATAAACAAAAGGCTTGCACAACAAAAATAAGTCAAAATAGGGGAATAATTACTGATTTAAATTGTACTAGAAAAAAACTGATTATGATTTTATTATACAATTTCAACTCTATTTTATTACTCAATAATAACTTAATCGTTGTATTTTCTTCATGATTTTTTTAATCTGTGAAATTAATATCCTAAGTAAATAGAAAATCATTTTTACATATTAAACCAAACCCAACAAAAAAAAAATTAGTTTTTCAACTAAAATTTAATATCCTACGAAAAATTTAATAAAATAATTTTTCAAAAATTTGTTTTGATTTTTGGAAAAATAAATCAAGGTAGGCAAATTTTTCAATCAAACTTATTAGGTCATATTTTATTAAAAAATTGAACATGCAAGAATTTTGGTTAAGAAATGTCCACTTAATCATACATTATCACTGCAGGAATTTTGTTTTGAATGAAAATTATATGCATTGATTTTAGTTAATTACATAATATGCATGATTAAAGATAATTCATAACGCATTTATTTTCAATTCCTTAATTGTGATCATCATTTACCTTCAATTCCTTTTTCCTCTAAAAAATAATTCGGCCAATTCCTTCAACATGATAAATGGATGATTTGCGTTTTTAATACTATGTTTAATGTTCAATAATCTGCTAGCCTTTTTCCCTATATATAGTCGATACATCTTACATCATTTTCACTTGCTTATTCATTTCGTACGATCTTATTACCTCTAAAAAAATTGCAATGGTACCATACACATGTTCCATTTCCGTTGTTTCTAAATATGAACTAACCATTAACGTTAGACTTCTCTTGCTTGAAACAAAAATTTTATAACATAAAATAAAATGTATAATTAAATTAAATGATAATGAAAATTCATGAATGAGTTTGAATGAAAAGTAATTGTTAAAATAAAGCTTATAAAAAAAAAAATCCAAATAAGAACATTTACATTGGACAAATCCTTTTGCTTAGTAATATTTGTTTTTTGGTACATTTTACTTAGTATTTTAATCTCAACAAGAGTGCACCAAAGATCTTATGCAAAACTTCTTTCATTTTTAATTTCACTATG
>Ga0228710_1005828_pt1 | contig 18987 bp, 4 predicted proteins | sample MedpolnodulmetaG_FD_177995 | JGI IMG/M metagenome (GOLD analysis project Ga0228710, IMG submission 177995) | Root nodule microbial communities from Medicago polymorpha collected in Santa Monica, California, United States - pink nodules | ecosystem: Host-associated > Plants > Roots > Nodule...
CACCACTCCCAAAAAAAAAAAAAAAAAAAAAAAAAAAAAAAAGCATAACACAACTATTGATGATATTCGTGTTATGACTTGATATATCTATAAAAATCTGGGTCGCAACAACATAGGAGTTAATATATAGGTAGATTCAGTATTGATTTATGCCTACAGAAATCTGAATCCATGGGTAGCAAGTAACAGCTAATCTTTAGAATATCAAAACTAAGACGGATTTCAACATAGAAGTGCACCAAATATCAAGGAACTGCTAGACAACTTTTTTACTTTTATGATCATCTTGTTAATCCATATTGCAGAAAATATGAATATCTTGATACCTTATTATATACGTTGTTTTATAGAATCAAGTCAAACCTTGAGTTTTTGTTGGGAGAGGACAAGAAAAGAAAATGCAGAATGCTTACAGAAAACATGCATGACTTTATTTATCTCATTACATTCAAACAAAGCATAAATGTATAAGTTTAATAAACATGAGTTGTGAGCAAGTTAAAATAGCATATCACCACTAAAATGTTTAGAGGCAACAAAGTAGGTATAGGAGAAATAGGCGTTAATTTGTTGTTTCTTTTTCGAATGAGGAGAAAAAGAAAGTCGTTAGATAAAGGAGAAGAGGCATGGTTTTAATACATATATCATACTACAACCATCAAAAGAAGATAAATAGAAGTGCACCAGAATTCATGAGATTAGAATATCTACAGTTTATGATCCATTCTCAATCACATTTTTCCTTGATCTTAAAATCTTAATTTTCTTCAAGTATATCCATACAGTAATCTGATAAGCAGATCCAAAATAATTAATAATTATGACATGCCTTTAGCATGCACTCCATCTGTTGCTTGAAACTATCTCTGATCAAAAACGTGAGAAATGCAAACACCCTCTAACAACTCATAATTGTGATTTCCTAAATTACTCGAATAATTTCTACTAATCTATTCAATTTAGTCATGATTACTTATATTACCATTTATCTATCAAGACTCCAAGCTAAGCTTTTACTCTAATCTTAATTTAAGCACCAAACCTCTTTATTCCTCTTAAAATGAAATCAAAATACAAGGCAAGTCCACAGCTCAAGGTATAAAATGTCTCCGTATAATTAAATTATTGAAGTTTCAAAACACAAGGTCATCAAATTATTCTAGCAACGCCCCAAGAGAAAATAAAATGCGTGATTTTTAAAATTTAACTTGTGACTGGAAGGCTATCTAGAAAAAAAGAATATACTCCTTTTATCCCATTTTGTTTGACATTTAAGATTTCGGCACAAGAATAAAGAAATACAATTAATATTATAGATTTCTTGCAGTTCAAAAATATATATAATAGATTTCATAAAAAATAGTACTCCCTCCGGTCTCAAATACAAGTTCAGATCTGCTCCATTTAGTCCTGATCATTGCATAGATGCACAAAATGTGGCAAATAAAATATCAATGGTTAAGATTAAAAATGAGAAAAATCAGTATTTTCTCATTTCAGCAACTCAAATCTGAAACGGTACCCACTAATTTCAATCTCTCAACACAGATCTTCGAATTTCACCAACCACCAATAAATCAGAGTTGAAACAATTCAACGAATTCCATTCTCCACATCTGTTCTTAATCCATACTCAAATTAAATATAAAAGAGTTTGGAATTGAAGAGTTTCTTTTGAGGATAAGAAAGAGGAAAGAGAAAGAAGAAACTCGCTATCTTTGATGCATGTTTCAAAACCCTTCCTCTTCTCCTCCGATACAGTACGCTCCCTCTTCTTCTCAGTGCCGCTGTCACACCTCACCGTCCCAGGGATGCCCCTCTCCATCCCAGAGCCGCCCCTCTCTGTTCCAGCGATTTGGGTTGCAGCGCAAGAAGAAGACAGAATGGCGATTTGGGTTGCTGTGCAATCTGGGTCTTTTTATGGTTAGGAAAACGCCGTGGAGGACCACGCCGCGGCGAGGCGTGGTGGTGAGGGTGAACAAGTGCGGAGCAGAAGGGTTTGACGGGTGTGGCAGAGAAGAATGGTTAGGAAAACACCGTGGAGGACCACGCCGCGGCGAGGCATGGTGGTGAGGGTGAACAAGTGCGGAGCAGAAGGGTTTGACGGGTGTGGCAGAGAAGAACATGTCTCCCTTTTTTTTATTACGCAAATACTGATTTTTCAATTTTTAATCGCAGCCATTGTATTTTTTTTTGCCACATGTCGTGAATCTATCCAATGAACAAGACTAAACGGAGCAGATCTGAACTCCTCGAATAAAAGCAAAATTTTGAACCAAATATATCAACTTTCATTGACCAACTTTTGATTATATTAGTAATACACATTTTATCTCTCATTAATCAGGTTCTTTACCACTTACTCCACAACAGGAACTACCACTGAGTTAAAGGTATAGTAGGAAAAGAATATTTAATACTTTATTGATATTGTGAAATGACAATCAAAATAAGACAAATATTGTCAAAACATCAAATAAAATGTGATGGAGGCAATGATAGAAAATTTAAATTATATAAATATTAATAATGAAAATTGTACGAACAAATAAAAGTGTGGCTAAATAATATTGTGACGTGTGAATAGAATAACATGTTTATTTTTATTTAATTTTTTATCAAGTCATTAACATGTTTATTTAAAAATTAAAACTCAAAGTTATTTTTAAAAAAAATAGGCAAGCGTAGTTTAGGGAATTACGGTTATAAGTTGTTTATTTGAAGTGTGAATAAATAGTAGAGTATCATCCCTCACAAAATAAAAAATAATAGTAGAGTATCAATAGCCCAACCAAAGAAACCTAGGACTTAATAAAAGTCACACTTACGAGCTTCCAGTAAAGTGGGCAAGGACGCCATCAGAAGGTATTGGTCCGACCAGAAAATTGGTTGATACATTGCTGTAAAGTATCCAACATGAAGAAAATGTTAAAATATACATTTAAAAAATAGAAATTAAAAAAAAATGGGCGTAAAGAAAGAACAGCCATGGCAGAAAAGAAGTCTACATACAAGTTTTTTAGATTATATAACTTTCCAATTGACGCTGGAATATTCCCACCAAGGGAATTGCTTGATATATCCCTGTAAAATAGGAAGACATGTTGATGAATATAATCTCTGCAACACCAGAAAATTTGATTTTTTTTTTCATATATTCCTTTATCTTTACTCCGTTTTTCTTAAGCCGTTTATTCTTGAAATGAAAACAGGATGAACCATACAATATTTAGTGTTTGATCTGCACATCAATAATAAAATATAAATAATAAGTGTAAACTGAAGTAGAAAAACTCACAAATTTTGAAGCTGCGAGAGATTTCCTATTTCACTTGGAATCATTCCACTAAGGTAATTACCCTGTAAAAAGCTGGACAGCCCAAATTGACAGTTATTGCCAAATACTAACATAGAAAAATTGGATTAGCCCAAATTAAACCACAACATAACAAAAAGATCTAGCAGTTATAACGGCGAAACTTTCTTGGTCACAGCAAGGTCATACAAGACATTAACTTTGCAACAAAATGCTCCAAGTCAATATGAAGAATATAAGAACACATTGTCCAAAGGCTGTGGAGTATGTGCAATAGATCGAACATAAATGTAATAAGCAATTTGAACATGTACATGCAAAATATTAAAGCTAATAAATGTGATATTAGATTTTTTTTTATAAACGTGATATTAGATTGTTAAATTGAATTATCCTAGTATCATCATAAACCAAATAAATGCAGATAATTTTCCAAAGTAAATAGGAAAACAAACAAAAAATGGAACAGCGAGTGGACCAAAATGAATACGTACATTGACTGCAATTCAGTGCAATTTCCCAATTCTGGTGGAATTTTGTCATAGAGGTTGTTGTTATGAAGAGCACTGCAACAGATACATTAGCATTGTCATTACATAAGAAATTATGTGATAGTATCAAATAATTAAAAGAAAATATATATGCAATCCAAATTTTTAAAACACGTACAGAACTTTCAGACGCTCTAACTTCCCCAGGTCAGGTGATAAAGACCCAATTAACTTATGGTGTGATAGAATCCTACAATATCACCAATGAAAGCAAAGTTAGATAAAGAACTCCATATATAATTGCCAACAAGTCTCCTGTTATATCTTAATGTAAAGTGCTTTTTTCTAAAATTCAGAAGGCTGGTAACCAAAGTATTGCGCAGATGCAATGTTTCAACTTTCAAGGATGTTAACATATAGAAAAAAGTTATATCCTATCCTGCATTAATGAAAATACTACTCCAACACAAGACCCATGAAAGAAAAGAGTGGAACGCAAAAACAGAGTTTAAAAAATGGTGGACTCAGTAGGGTGCAAGAATTTTGAAGTCTGTCACTCAAAATTTTATTTAACCATCAGAGACTGGAGTGGTGAGAATATGAGCAGGAAAATTGTATTATGTGAAATTTACAATCAGTACTAGCTATAAAAATTAGATAACATTTGTTTACAGAATTTTAAGTCAAAATCAGAACATAAATGTTTATGTTCCATACATGGTTGAAACATTCCCATGAAGCTTCATAAAGCTATGCTTTGGCAACCTTATAAATACAAGACTAACATAATATAATTCATCTACCCACAACAACAAAAAAATTAGCGGCATCTACCCACAGCATAATACATTTGACAAACTACACCAGTCAATCAAAACAACATGATGCATGAAATGCTTTCATCTCAAAACAAAAGTCTTATAGCATGTGAAAGACAAAAAATGACAAGTTTAAAAACTCACAGATGTGTCACTCTCTTGGTTTTTGGATCACATTTCACTCCTTTCCATTTACATGGGTCAGGATCCTCAGGCCTCCATTGTAACAGGATACCATCAGAGCTACCAATTGTTGTCCTGAAGTTGATAAGTGCCTCACCTATAAATGTGAGAGAATATAACAATCAATTTAATTAAGCAAAAGAAAAGGAATCTACCTCATGAAATTAATTAGATGTTATTTTAAACGAAGTCCCAAGCGAGAACAAACACAAGTAAGAATAATGTAACTAGAATTCGTGAAGCTTTGACTTCTTTCAACACATTTGTTATAGAGGAATAACCGAAAATAATTAAATCAAAATCAGACTAATATCCTAAAACAGTATCATACCATCAGGAGTGATCGCTTCAATGTCATTAATTACAATATGTATCAACAAAACATACAGAAGCCACAGCCATTGGCCTTTTAAAAGACAAATGTCCATAGCAACGGTGTATAGTCGAACTAGTAAAATTCATCTGAGGCAAAAGTATCTGAAATGTCTCTCCACCATGTAGTTATCTGGTTGGTATATACATCAGCAGTGCGATGAACGTAGATGCTGCCTGCAACATCAAACCAACTAAACTGAGATTAAACCGTACGAACCATCATTATGACAGATGTATTAATGTAAAAATACACCACAGTAGAACCAAAAGTTAGTCTAACAGTTACAAATATCAGCGATTTCAATAGCTCACTAGTAAAATTGATTCTAGAGGTGTCGAATTGAATTTGACATGTTTGATTGCTCACTAGTAAAATTGATTTTGCCTCTAGAATTAATTCTATCTTGAAGTAAGAACTTGGAGTTATTGAGTCTAGAATTTCAATTGATTTTTACACACAAATTTATTGTTCAACTCACTTTTACATGAACTATCCAAACATAAAGCAATTTACCTTCAACTCACTTTTAGCCAAACTTAATTACCTCAATTAATTTTTGTCACTGCAGAACCAAACACACACTTACACACATAACCTCACCAAGTAAATAAAAACACAAGAAAATTCTAATGCAAGTTTGGATGAACATCTTAATTAAGTGACTGTAGCATAAGCGTTTACCATATAAGTGCCTATGTATACGCTATTTCTTTTTCTTTTTTTTTTTGAAGAAGCTAAATTAGCCCACCTAAATTGGCACCAGAGAGAATCGAACCTGAGACCTCAAGGAGGAGCACACACTCCCAGGTCCCAAGTCAATACCATCAGGCCAACCCAAGTGGGTTTGTATACGCTATTTCTATTTCTATAACAAGATAAAATAACGTCAAACTATTTCATATAAGCTATAAGTTGATTCGACATGTTATCTTGAAGAGAGAGCTTATGCAAATAATCTGACACTTACAAACATGTCATAAACTATTTCCACAAACTCTCCCAGAAAGTCTCTTTGATTGTCAGTAACTAAGCTTAAATAAGTCAATCCAAACAAGTCCTAAGACGATGACTAAGAATCCACAATCAAGCATTCTCTATGAAAAAATCATCAAGAATTTTCCACTAAACAACACTTATTTTACAAAATTTCTAGCTCAAATGCAAAAGCAGTTTTTACTTTACCTATCACGAATGAAAAAAGTAACGCAAAATTTCAACTGAAAAACTTAAGCTAAAGAAGCTAATCTAAACTCTAAACTGAACCTAGGTAAACAACTACTAAACGGGCTTCACAATTCAAATCATGTATACTAATCCAGATTAACTAATAATCACTTCAACTTAATTTTTCAATTGAACTAACAAGAACTTCAATTCAACATTTCAAACCAAAATCAAGCAATGCAGAAAAATCAAATCCAGATTAACTTATCATCAACTTCAATTTCACGAACAGCGATGGTGACTTTCAGCAAAATCGAAAAAGCAGAGAATAATCTAGAGGGAGAGAGAGAGAGAGAGAATGCATACGAAGTTACGTTGATGTGTTCGATCTGAGATGCAAAAATGAGAGAGAAATGAAATGAAATGCAAGTGGAGGTGTAAATAGAAAACGATAAAACCACCGTTATCACTATCACTGCTTCGTTGTGTTTGTTCTGAGATTTGTGTGATTCCAATTCCAAAGAGTGAGTGTGTGAGTGTAAAGCGTGTGTGAACTAAGAAGATGCTTTTTTGGAAATTAAAGCTGAACCAATGAGATTAATTAAGAGCTATAAGCTGTTTTCGCACGTGAGAATTTGGACATATCGCACGTGCAACCGACGCATTACAATCCCGTTATACAGCTCATACATTGCGTACAGTAACAACACTTTCTATCCTTCGCTTTATTTTCTGGAGTTTCTATATAGTTTTTGTATTTATGTCATTTTTACCATTTTTGTTTCTTTTTATTTTTGTATGCTTAATACTATCATAGTATCATGGTAGTAGAATTTAATAATTGAGGGAAAATGTGTGTATATATATATATATATATATATATATGTTATGCCACATTATTCGTTATTTAGACACATCATCAAAGTTGACTTTAAACTAGAGTTTGAGGATCAAAAATTGGAAAAAAAAAATTGAAATTGAAGACTGAAAAACTGAATTTTAAGATATGAATATCAAAACTTCAAAAATATGAAAAAATGAATGTCAAAAATGCATTTAAGTCGTTATTTTATTCAAAATTTATATTTTGAATTATGTGAGTAAAAAAAGAAATAAGAAGGAAAACAAAAGTTAAGTAAAAAAATGAGTTTAATAATTGGAGAGTGTTATAAGTTTTACACAAAATGTAACGTAACTAATAAATAGTTAAAAGATACGTTCAAGTTTGTATTCAAAAAAAAGGTACACTCAAAGTTACATTAATTATTAAGAAAATAACACACACAATAAAATTTAAATTATTTTTTTTTTTTTTTTTTGTTAATGATGGGGTGAAATAGTAGAGGAATATTCTAGCACCCCAAAAACAAAATCATAAAATTGAAAGACAAAATTTTTAAGTGATTGCTATACTTGATTATTTGTAAATTAATTTCCTTTCAACTCGTGCATCCATAACAATACTCCATATCAGATTACATAATTGTTTTGAGTTGACTATGCATTTCATGCAAAAATGAAAATCCAATTTTCATCATCAGAAAGAAATCAATTTAAGAACGCATCATCTCCTTATGTTATTAGTCATCCTTCTTTCCTAAGATATGTATTATTTAATTTAAAATATATTGATCCATAAGATTAACTCAGTTGGTATGAACATTACATAACATATGTAGGGGTTGGAGTTCGAACTTCGGACACTCTACTTCTCCATATTTAAAATGTGTGAGCTAAGGTCACTAGACTACCTGACCAAATATATTTTTTAAAATATATTGAGATTTTAGAATACCAAATCGTACACATGTTGATTTGTTTGAAAATTGATTCGTTTATAATTTATTATAACTGATTTTGTTTTGAACTAAAAAAAAATTAAGTTGTTAGTCGAACGCGACAACAATTAAATTATATTTAATTGTATCTTTAGTAGACGAGTGAAGGATAATATAACTATAAAAAACTGAATACGAAATAGGTGAATCTTTCTCAAGTCCATGAAGGTTGTAGGAGTGTCAGAATCAGTCAAATGAACATGGAATTTGACAATATCGACATTTTATTTGTGTTTACTGTTTGTAGCTCCACTAATTGGAACAACAGTTTTTATAGAGGCATGATTTGCACACACGTGGACAAGAGAAACATAAAATTCACGGGGCATGGAGAGATCGAGCCAAATGTCGGGCACCACACACACCCAACATCAGGAAGAAACACGTTGTAGTCGCAAGAATAACTGAATAAGGCAAAGTTTTGTAGTCCACGATGTTTTGGTTAGTAGAACTAGTTGTGCCTATAAATACCTATTGTACAATTCATTTTAACACACACAATCAATCCAACAAATCTATTTTCACAAAATTTTGTCTATCTTTCTGCTTAATTTTACTTACGTGTTTCTTAGCTTGGTGCTCACAAAAACTCCAACACAGTTTAAGCACAAAGAAAATCACATTTAAAAGTTATTAGTCGATTTCTTAACTAACTATTAATTTTGACAACATATTCTTTGATCGATAAAAACTGTTTATTTTGAAGTTTTTTTTTTCTTCATATTCTACATATAATAAGTATATACTCCCGAGATTCAAATGTATTTAAAAGTTTTTTTATAATATTTTTTGAAGATTATTTTTCCAGGGTAAATGAAAATTTGGCTAACAACAATAATGTTTTTGAAGACCCTGCTCTATCACATATCACTTATAGTGGCTGCATTCCTCTATTTTGGCTTAGAGGCTTATTTGTAATAGGTTATCGACTAAGGACAGTTTGGTGACGCGTAACATCATTTCTCATGACTCTCAATTTTGCGTGACTGACTGTGGTGGATTGGAAACAACGCACCACTTGTTCCTTTCTTTCCTCGTTTTCGACTCTTTGTGGAGCATGGTTAGGTCTTGGGTTGGTATATCATCAGCTGATCCAGATTCCTTTCGGGATCATCTTGTTCAGTTTATTTATTCTTTTGGAGGATTGCGAGCTCGTTGTTCATTCTTGTAGCTTATTTGGTTATGTTGCGTTTGGGTTATGTGGAATGAGTGGAATAACTGAGTTTTCAAGGCTAAGGAAAACATAATTCACCAGATGTTTGATAAAGTCAAGTTACATTCATTTTGATGGTTGAAAGCTTATAATGTCAATCTTCGTTTAAACTCTCATATGTGGTGGTCGAGCTCTTTTGTTTGTATACCCATCTGCTAAGTTTTCTTATTTCCTTGTTTTTGGTTTCATTTTGATTATAAACTTTAAAGATTCTTTCTGGCATACCTTGTGCTAGTAAGGATTCTTAGATGGTGTTAATATAATCCATTTTTTGTTGTTCAAAAAAAGTTATTTTGATACTCTCTTTGTTTTTAAATATAAGCAAAATTGACTTTTTAAGTTCATTCATTTAATGATATGTGGTTCATATTATGGACCACATACATCATTAAACGAACGAACCTAAAAATTCAATTTTACTTATATTTATATTTAGAAAAGGAGTGAATAATCATTTTTCTAAGAAGGTAGGAGATTGTTGTGGGTGTGTGATTCAACTTTCATGGTTTAATGTTGGTTTGACATTAAAAAATTCAAAAAATTATGGTGCAAATGAATTCTCAAACCACCCTCCATCTTGTTCAAAATGGATGTTAATGTTATTATTTGCGTCACTCTCTCTCTCTAATAGTTGCTTTTAATGAAAACTTGCATGATCAATACAATGTCACTTGGGTTCATGTGTTTAAAGAAGCTAACCAAATTGTTGATATATTAGCCAGCCTATAACAATCATTCTCTAAAAATGTCAATTTCACATTTTTGAAAGGCTAATGGTGGGACCAAACATAAATTAAAAATAAAATAAAAATGTAGTCCTAATGGTGGGACCAAACAATATTTTTTGAGAAAGTGGGCCCACATAAGTCTCATGTTTGTTCTTATCAAATTCATTGGTCATTCTTTTTCACATTTCTTCTTCTTCTTCACCTTTGTGTGGTTGGTCGAGTTTGAAGTTTGATCGATCACAAACAACAACAAGATGACGCGGGGAAAGCAGAAGATCGAAGCGCAGAAACGAAACGCAGAGAAGAATCAGAAATCAAAGGGTTCTCAGATTGAAGCTAGAGGTGCTGGTCTCAAAATCACTTGCCCCATTTGCAAGGTTTTCTTTTTCCTTCTTCATCTTCTTCATATTATGTCATGAAAACAAAAAAAAAAAATCAAATTTTTATTATTGGGTCTCTATTTTTTTTCCATTTTGAATTTGCCCCTAAAAACTACTTGGTGTTATATGATGACCTGTGTAGTGATTTGTTGTTGGGTTGTGTTATTGCATCGATTTAACCGATCTGGGTCGTGCTTATTTCTTTTCAATTTTCCATTTATTTGTGTTTTCAAATTTCATTGAATGAGTTATCATACGGACATGAACACCAGACACGACATCAATATATACTAATAATTTGAGAAAATGACATAATTCAATGTAATCACAATTCACATGCGTCAGTGTCGTATTGGTGTCTGACATTGGCCCATGTCGGACACACCTTCGATCAGAAGTGTTGTTATTACTAAGGTTTCAGTTCATGATGATTTGATTTTAAAATTTAAGCACAGCTTAAATGGGTGGCTTCATTGATGATGCAAGTGTTGCTAGAAATACTAATTGGTTAGGCTTTAAATGATTCAATTATTGATCTGTTAATTAATAATCATAAGCTTGACTTCTAGAATATTAATTATTTTGAAGATAATGTCCTGTTTTGTTGCATTTTGCTCTTATTTGGCTTTGTGTGTCAGTTTGCCAACTAATGGTTTGTACTTTAGCAATTCAGCCCATAATTACTTTTTGAATAATGTATGTAAGGCATGCTTCTGTTGTTGGCTTGTTGCCATGGTGGGACATATGATCAGAGCAACTTGTTCAGCTATCTTAGATATGTGGGTTGGCAAGCAAAGCCCTGTCTCTAGGAAATAGAACATCTCATACTACATTTGTTAAACTGAACTGCTGAAGTATACCCTAGAAGAAGAAACTCGTAAAATCTCTTCTATTCATATCCCTGGTTAGACAAACAACCTAATTAAGCGTTTATAATAAGTGTTTATATATAAGTTATTTCTATAGCAAATGGTAAAATAAAATCAAACTACTTTCATATGATATATGATCTATAAGCTGTCTTTATAAGTTATCTAAGAAAATTTGTGGAAATAAGCTGAAAACAGCATTGACATGACATAAGTTGCTTTCATAAGCTCGTCCAAACAGTCTCACAAGTGTTCATGCCAATAAATAGGCTCAAAGAAGCCAATCCAAACATGTCCATAGTAATGATCAAATGGTTGTGTTTATCTAATTGTTGAAGAGACCTATCATATCTTTACATCAGAGCTTTCATTGTGATGAAAGTTCTTAGCTTGTAGGAACTTACATTAAACACAATAGAGGCCATGAAGGGAAACGGGATGCTATTAAGTCCCCGCCATGGGGGGTTCAGGGAAGGACCAAATCCATTTTGATTCTATAGTAATGCAGTCTTCTTGCCTTGCATTAGCAGGAGGCTAATTCCACGACTTGAACCTGTGTCATCCTAATAACTCTGACCATTTTGGCAAGAGTCCCTTTCATCAAGCACAACAAAAGACATAGTCTTTATTTTTAAAAGCGTAGTTTTTTGTATTTACTTGATCAACTAGGAATGCATAAATTATTGTGAACAAGTAATTAGGTGTATATTTCTTTAGCAAAGAGGATTATTCCTCTGCAGCAACCTCTGTATAAGTTCAACCTTGCTATATTAGCAGGAATTATGTGGGTTGAAAGAACTTTTGAGGAACAGGGAGTTGAAAACTTTCAATTGTCTTCTATATTCGTTTGAAACATAAATATCAAGGTGTAAGGAATTGAATCCTAATACTTTCGTACAAGTTCAATATTATAATTAATGTTGTTCAGGTGCCTATAATTAACCGGGGGCAAGAGTGGCTGAATCAAGGATATTTTATAGGGTATTATCTGTATAAATCTGTCTCTTTTAGATGCTATGTTGTGAAACATGACTGTGTTATGGCTATGCATGTCTAGATCTTGGACACCTCTTATGCTTGTAAACATTGTTTACTGCTTGTACCAAACTTGAGAAACTTTATTCCCACTTCAGATTTCAGGTTAAAACATTCCTAATACCAAATACCACCTTAGCCTTATTCTTCCATGAAAAGGTACTAGGTAAGAGAAACATGTGCATAGAGTTATAGAGACAACTGTTCCTTCTTATGATGACATATTCATCTCAACACGTTTATGTAACCCTCCTTTCTATGAAATAACTTACTTTCATGTTCTACCAGTTACTTATCATTCTTAAATTGATGGGTCAAGTAACAATACTCTTATGCTTATCTTTGAGTATCGCTCTTGATATCACCAATTTTACAATTTGACTTTTATAATGTTAGTTCAATACAATTCAAACAATCATGTATAGCTGGTGACCATTCTAGGGCGACACTATGGTTAAATAGGTTAATGGGGCCATTCAATTTAGACTTTTTTTCTGGAATTTTTTTGATGTTATTGAACCATGTGTGTTTGTGGAGATGTTTTGCAATTTTAAATGTCATCAAATCTAGTGAGAACTTCTGTGTATCTATCTGGATTCTTTATACTGTTTCACATTCTTTTTCAGGTCCAACTTGCAAATCCAAACCAACTTGCTGATCATTATGCCTCCAAACATCCGAAGGAGAAACCTCCAGCAGAGTCAAGCTAGTAATCCTTAGAGCAAATAGTACAAAAGTTCCAAAAGAAAATTTGCTCAGTGTCTCTCTGTTTCTGCTTCCAAGCCAGATTGCACCATGTTTAGTTTTTTATTTTTTAAATGTGCATTACTGTAAGATGCTTCTGTCATTATGAGAATATTATCCGGTTGTATCAGTGCAGGCCAACTTAAGGAAGTCTGCAACATTACATGAAGTAACATCCCTTTGCACCGCCTCCTAAAATGTGAGGCTCCTTCGTATAAACAACAATAAGGAACTGCAAAATGAAAATATTATGTTTATGCTAAAAAGGTGGAATGTTCATTTCTTTTGTTGTTGTAATTCACTTATGGGCATTAAGGTTGTTTAAATCCTTCTCCCCTTATGCCCTTGTGTTTTTCCTTGTTTTTAGTTTTGTTTTTACAACACTAAATCTGATATTTGCATCACTCACATAGTGTTTTGGAATCATGGGATGGCTAGTCCATTTTTAGCACTAGCCTCTATTGTTTCTAATTACAGGTTGATGGTATATAATAGAATGGAATGGTGTGATATTTCATTGTTTGGATATTTAAAAAGAATTGAATAAAGTGAAAAGTGGTGACATCCATTCAATCTCATTACACTGTTTACTCTATTTTCTATACAAATGTTGTTTTATTTCATCATAAAATACTCAAACAATTGAATGTGACCCTATGTTCCATTTCACCCAACTCACCTGCATTCTATTACACTTCATTCAACAACCAAATTAATCTTTTAACGTTGCAGGCTCAGCTCATCTATGTAACATAGCATAATAAATTCATGGAATAGTACTCTACATAATTTGAATCATACAATCTTCCTCTAACATTTTTTTGTAGGTTTTGGATTAAATATAACTCATCCTTACAAAATGATTTATACGGTTTCACTTTTACAAACTATTTTCACTGTGGAACTTGAATTTTCCCAATATTTTCATGTGTTAGATGGTGTAATCTTAGCATTTCTCTTCTAGAGAACAGTAATTTAGTAGTGTTTACCATTCAAATAAAGGAAGAAGAAATTCTTTCAGTAACCAAACTAATAATACATATGAAACAACAAACAAATACACAACTCAATGAGAACATGTAAACCAGCACTGTCTGTCACAGACCTTTTCTCCTGCACTAATACATAATTTTTCACACTTGCTAAAAAATTGCTCAAAAAAATAAAAAAGTCCCCATAGTTCAAGTTCTTATTTTTCTTGGGTTGATCTAGTTTTGAGCCTTAACCTCGTGCACTAAAGCTCTCGCATAAGCAGAATATTTTCTTACTAGTGTTTTGAGACCTTTTCTCATGCACTAACATCATGCTTTAGTAAACATGAATATTTACTTCAAAATCATGCTTGCTATGCTTACAGGTGGTTTTGTTTTGAATTCAAAACCTGGAAACTACACTTGACACAGCCTTTTGTTTCACGTGTTTGCTTTGTTACTTTATCCATCTACTAGGTGAATTATTTGAGTGTAATGAATGCTTAATGTTAATTTGTCGCTGTACAATAACTATCTATTACTATCCCAATTGGATTCATATACAGTTAAAGGTTATAAATTTCAAATATGATGGTGTGTAAAGTTAATTTGTGTACGGCTCTTGAAGGAAATTGAGTTAATAATTTGCTTATCTTTTTTAGACTATGCACAGCTAATAATTTGCACTGTTTGTGCAATGGCATGCCCTTAATTTGTATTTCCATGGCAATTGCAAATTTGCAAGTGGTCCTGCATCTATGATTGCAATTAATTGCAAGTATTTCCATGCCCTTAATTTGATTGCTAATGTATGTTTGGCCTTTATTAATTTTGTTCCATTTTTTCTTTGTTTCACCCTCCCTTCTCTATAAATTAACTTCTCAACCACTTTCATTTCCATTCTTTTTTTTTCCTCCTCCTACACTACACTAGCTTCATAAGTTCATAACCCTCTTGTGGTTTTTTCTTTCTTTTTAGTTATGTAGTTTTTGGAGATTTTTATGTCCTCAACCATGGCAGAAAGGAGTTATTACGCTTGTGATGAGACCAAACCAAAGCTTGACATCTTCATTGCAGTGGCTGCTATGTTGTGGTCTTTGATGCGAGTTTTGTTTTGGTCGATCACAAGCACAATAACTAGTTTATTTTCAAACTTGAATACCTCAAATTTGATGAAATAGTCAACTCTACACATCTATTGTAATACTCCTTTCTATGAAATAATTTACTTTCATGTTCTACAAGTTACTGATCATACTTAAACTGATTGGTCAATCACCTGTATTAGGTGTCTTGTGCATGCAATGTTTTTGAATGTCGAGAGAATCGCTCCTAATATCGCCATTTTTACAATTTGACTTCTGAAATGTTATTTTGATAGCATCAAAAGAATCATGTATATCTGGTGTTGATCATTTTCAGCTGGTTGCTGGGCTAGGGTGATAGTATCGTTTAATAGGTTAATCGGCCTGTTCAACTTCGACGCATTTTTGGAATTTTTCTGTTTTGCAATTTTAAATATGTTATCGAACCTTGTGAGAACTTTTGTGTATGTATCACGATTCTTCATACTATTGTTGCACTTTTTTTTCAGGCTCAACTTGCTGATCATTATGCCTTAAAACATCCGAAGGAGAAACCTCCCGCAGAGTCAAGCAAGTGATTCTTAGAGCAAACAGTACAAAAGTTCCAAAAGAAAATTTGCTCTCTAGGTGTCTCTATGTTTCTGCTTCCAAGCCAGATTGCAGCATGTTTGACATCTTTTTTAATGTGCATTATTGCAGACCAACTTAAGGAAGTCTGCACCATTACATGAAGTAACATCCCTTTGCACCGTCTCGTAAGGCGAGACTCCTTCCTAAACAAAAATAAGGAATTGGAAAGTGAAAATATTTTTAATCATAGATTCTACTTCTATAGGTTGTTGAACTTGTAAGTGTCAACTTTAGGTAATTACTTCTTCCAACTTCTTCCGTTTCTGTTTTGGTTGCAATCTTTACTTTATTGGTTTGATATAAGGTTAATCCATTTCCCTCTAATTATTGTGCACTTCTACTTCTACTAAATAGGGTAAAATATATATTTGATTTTTGGTCTAACCTCTAGTTCCATAGGGAAGGGGTTGTGAAGTCTAATGTTTAGTGTAGAAGTTTGACCGATGATTATTTTAGTTTGGGGATTAAATTTGGACACTGATGGTCTAGTAGTGTTGTTTGGGACCTTGGAGTGTGTTACTCTCAAGTTCTCTTATTCATTTTCTCCGTTGCCAATTTTGATGGGTTAGTTTAACTTCTAAAAAAAATATAATTAAAGTTCATCAATCACTTTGGCATATTTCTTAAGCAATAAATATTTTGAATGGCTGTAACGATTAACCGAATCTTGATACTAAAATCCGTATCGAAAAAAGCTATTTAGAAATATTTTTATATTTGTTTTACACAAAATAAATAGAATTTGGTGGTTATTCATGTTTACAAAACCAACTCATAAAGTGTATGGCGCCACTCTTTATGAACTCTTTCAAACTTAATCTATTTTCGGTGTGATAATACTTGAATATTCTTTTTCCAATATTTCTCACAATTAATTACTAGTGTTAGACATTCTTTTTTTCTTGTAGTGACCGGGATTTGAACCCCGAACCTTGCATATATTATGCATTGCCCTTACCAACTGAGCTAAGCTCACGGGAACATTAATGTTAGACATTCAAATAAAAGAAGAAATTCTTTCGGTAACTAAATTATTAATACATATGAAAACATGTTTACAACTCAATAAAAGAAGAAAACACACAACTCAATGAAAACATGTAAAAACACCAGCACTGTCACAGATCTTTTCTTCTGCACTCAGGAACAGAGTTAGAAGGGGGAGTAGCAGAGGCCACGACCCTCCCAGATTTTTATAAAAATTTTCATATTAATATGTCGTTATATTTTTTTGTCACTATATTTATTTTATGTTAATTTTATATGATGTTGTGTAATGAACTTTTTTTTACTCAATTTAATTAGCCTTGAAACTCAAGTTTTTAAGCTTAATTATACTACAATGAAAAATAGTAATGGAAGCAACATCAACTTGCTTCTTCTGTGATAGAATCCCATCAAAATCCAAACTAGTTTCATCATCATCATTTGGATCATTTTGTTTATTAACACGCAACAATTTAACTACAATCATGTGCAAAACTTCATTAAAAACACATAACCGTGTGGTTCAAAAGATCACAAACAGCAATGAAACAAAAGTTCCAAGTACCACAAAAAGAAGAAGGAGAAGAAAAAATGATGCATCAATAGAAATTCAAATACCCTTTGAGAATATGAACAAGAATGTTCATGTGCATGAGAATATTGGTGACCCTATTGCATGAGAATATTCCAGGAGCTTTTTTGCCTTATACGTAATAGAGCGATAGAAAAGTTAGATCCGATTCTGATCATGATATAAAGATAATGAAATCAATGTTGAAATTGGACAGAGCACAAGAGTATGATTGCCGAATTAACAAGGAAAGAAAAAAATTCTAGATCTAAACAAAAAAAAGTGTAAAAGATAAAGGAAAAAATATGGTGTAGGCAGTCCATGATAAAATTGATACTCCTCTTTAATCTAATGGTTGAAAAAAACTTTCCCATGGTGGAAAACAACTCTCCATTCCCATGCTAAACCCCACCTTCTTATATAATTAAAGGTTGTAAATTTAAAATATGATGGTGTGAAGTTAATTTGTGTATGGCTCTGTCCTTGTGAGCTTAGCTTAACTGGTAAGGACAATGCATCATGTATGCAAGGTCCAGGGTTCAAATCTTGACCACCAACAAAAAAAAAATAATTTGTGTATAGCTCTTAAAGGAGACTTGTATGCTTATCTTTTTTTAGACTATGCATAGCTAATAATTTTCACTCTGTGTGCAATAACATGTCCTTAATTTGTGTTTTCATTGCAATTGCAAGTGGTCTTGCATCTACAATTTGATTGGGAGCTCAATTTTCGTTGTATGTTTAGCTTTCATAAATTTTGTTACATTTTTTCTCTGTTTCACTCTCCTTTTTCTATTAAGTAGTACTCTCCTTTTTCTATTAACTAGTATGATACTCGTGCCCAGGGACGGACCCAGGAATTTTCCGCAGTGTGGGCCACATATTTTAGTTTGTAAAGCATGAGTGTATACTTGTATTTTTAAGAAATGTACATCATATTGTTCTATGTGGGTTTTCATATCATAATTTTTGAATGATTTTCTTATTTTCAATGCCAATAAAGCTATAAAATATCTCGTCCACAATTGGTAGGAACATTGCGATATACAAGGGTCGGGGTTTAAACCCTGAATTCCTCACATATTCACCTTAAAGGTGAATATTTAGTCATTAGACTACTTGATTAAAAATAAAAACTATTAAGAGTTTTTTTGTCAATATAAAAGTATCCATTTCAATATAAGGAACCAAACAATCATTTAAATATTTATCTCTCATACAATTTCACAACTGATTTTTGATAATATTCGTATAACCAAGAGACACTAGCAAGAAAGGTAGACTTTTGATACATTAAAAATAATAGTGTATTGTTTTTATAGACAAATTTGATCCTTCCTCATGCTTTAATATGTCCTAGTACATGGAAGAAAAAAATATCTAAGTCAAGAGAGGGCCTAGGCCCACACACCCACCAACGTGGGTCCGTCCCTGCCCGTGCCAAACACGGAGAATTAACATATTATTTTAAATTAATTTGAAGTACATGTCACACGAAGTTAGTGAAGATTTAAGTTTTTTGACATCTAAATCAACATATAGTTGTATTAATATGTTAAGTTTTACAAATAATATAAAGTATATATGC
>Ga0228710_1005830_pt1 | contig 18984 bp, 9 predicted proteins | sample MedpolnodulmetaG_FD_177995 | JGI IMG/M metagenome (GOLD analysis project Ga0228710, IMG submission 177995) | Root nodule microbial communities from Medicago polymorpha collected in Santa Monica, California, United States - pink nodules | ecosystem: Host-associated > Plants > Roots > Nodule...
TTTACCCCGAACTACGAGGTTTTGATCCCTCATGGGTACGTAGGCAAAGGACACTCGTCCTTCCAAATCAATAAAAAATGTAGATAAATAGGTCTCTTTTGTTCCTTTACCACTTTAATTCCTTTTTTTTTTTCAAAACAAGCAAGTTATAGCACATTAATTAAATAAAATCAAGAGGTTCCCATAGAATATTATGGATATTTAGGGTGCTAACACCTTCCCTAAATATAACTAACCCCCGAACCCTTAATCTTTAAAAATGTGGTATTTGAACCTTTTTCCACTTTCTTTTGAAAAAAATTAAAAGTTCAGTTGTGAAAAAAATTAGTGAGTTAAACGCTAATCAAATAGCCTTGATCTCTGAAAAATGACGCGACAATAGCATTCCAGGACATACATACATGCACACAACAATAAAAACAAAATTAAATTAAAATTGGATACTATAAATAGTAGTCATACTTAATAACAAATATGTCTCAATGGTTCTTCCCAAGACTTCATTAAGTTGACCTATAAAGCTGATAGCAAAAATATGCAGGATATATTCTAGTGTAAGATCTCTTCTCAAGGGTGGTAGAACTTTCTCCTTTGCAAAATTTGCTGAAATAAATCGTTAAATTAGGCATAATCCATATGATAAGATTGTATTAATATGAACTAACAACATGGAGTATTAAGGTTTTTGACGGTGTACTTCGATGGTAGAAGTAAATATACTTTTGAGGTATTAGAAGGAGAGACATTCAACAAAACAACCAAGCAGCATAGGAATGACCTAGCGTAGTATTTGAAATTAGATGTTAGACTATTTAACGATAAACAAAAAAAACAAATATTCCCTTCTATTTTAGAAATGAAATTGAATCCGCAAGAAATGGGAAGAGAGTAGTAATGCATTTTGTTACCAAAGCAACTGAATACCTAACCATTTAATTACATTGATTATATCCACACCAGATGATATAAATAACAGGAACCAATGTCAGTGGAAAAACACCTTTCAACGAGCATATGAAGGAAGAAACACAATTTCGGAAGGATCGGAGCAACCGGAACCATTGAGAGTCATGGAGTCATCAACCGACGATCCTTTTCTCATAGTTTCTTATTTATATCTATTTGTATATTTTTAGAAACTATAAGTATCTAATCCTCTCTATTTTAGTTCATGAATAAGGAACTTTCATGTAATTGTTCGATTATGTAATTTTAAATTGTCCGGTTAATATTATTCTAAATGTTTTTTATGTGTCTACGGATGTCCATAAATTGGTTTAGGTCACAATGAGTACTAACCCTAACTTTGTTGGTTGGACTTATGTTAATCGTTCTACGATTGATTAGATTCAGACATAAACTAACGATAGACGTTACTTACTTTGGCGTTCTTAAATCTTCGAGGGCTATAGGCTTCACCGAGACATCGGGGGTTACTTTCGTTGAAGAGAGTTAGTGATCAAGACATTGACCTAGCTATTTTGTTCAAAGGTATTAAAATCAAGTACTCAATAACAATGTATTCATAGTTTGTAGTTTTTTTTATAAGTTAAGGGCACAATAACATAAAAAAGGAATGGAAGACAGTCCAACGAAGTTGGGATGTCTTACAGATCTCAGTCCTTGTCAGGTGCTCATATATATTAATAAAAAAAGGAAAAATAAAATATAAAAAAAATGGGGGGGTGGGGGGGAGATAAACCTAACCCAGTAATCCACACAAAGTGTAAGTCTACCCAATGGGGTGGTACGAAAAAATGAAAACAACACTAGTGGATGTCAAAAGTGCGGCGTATGGACCAACTGTCAACACCGTACGAATCCAAGAACCAACAACTCCTTGCAACAACAACAAGCATAACGTCTCTTTCGAGCTAAACAATCCAACATCAAATAGACTGATCAGGGTTTCTCTTGGCGTATGAATTGTCTGCCAACACAGAGGCGATCCAAGGTCCATCTGCTCCCTGTAAAAAAACATCAAGCCTTCAATGCCCTTTGGGGCCAAAACAATCCATTTGAACGTAGGGTCGCGACCTCAAACTGAGTCAACACACACCGGAACTTGGACCTTAGTATCAACAACCAATAAGTCTGAATTCAATCAAGGAGGATTTACACGAAGTTAAGACATCCCCAAAAGACAAGATAGGCCTGAGTAAAATCAAATTATCTTTTGATGTATGATGTATAAACCAACCGTCAACACAGATAGATTCACGAACCAAGCCCCTACAACAAATCACATAGGCATTAACAACCATTTCAAGTCTCCGAACCACGCATAAAGCAAACCAGGGTTGAGAGAAAACAGAACCAGCACGCCGAGAACGAGATTTTGCAGCAGAACCATAGAACAACAAACAATACCCAACGAACCCACCTACAAATCAGTGAGTCCGTTCAAGAAAACAGACATACCCTCATGGGTTTTAGAGAAACCATAAACACGGGAACAACACCAAGGAGGTGTTCCTGGTGTTGAACGACCTAGACGACCACCGTAAAACCCTGATCAAGCTTCACGGTGGTCTCTGATCAACGAGTAACAAACAGACTACGAACTAGAAAAGCTTGAATCATATATTAAGGAAACCGAAGCAGCCACCAAATCGCAGGGACGGTGGCATTGAAATCCTAATAGCCCCAAAAGGGGTTTGGGGTGGCGCTGCCGTTAAAACCACGCACGCACCACCACCAACAACAAAGAGTCTACATCGTGACAAGCTTGGTTTGGATTTTGGAGGAGAAGAACGGAAGCTGTAAAGTCGAAAGGTGGTGGGTTAGATTTGGAGCGTTTAGGTTAGAGAGAAGTTTTTTAAAGAGTATTATTATTCATAGTGTGTAGTTAGTTACCCAAACGATTTAGAGAAGAAAATTTGACATGACCTAGTCGCTTTCTCCCTATCTCTTAAGAAAATGAGACCAACCAATTTCCACGTGCAAACCCCCCATTTTATTACAAATACTCTAAGCATAATCACAGTAGTCGAGTTGAAACTAGATAATCCATATGGAGACGCATCTGTTACAAATATTACTACTTGTCGACACACTAGTACACTTGCTAGTAATTTTCAGCATTGTTTTGCAAACTGGAGGCGAGTGGCAGCACACGAGGGGCGTGTGGCACCTATTTCTAACACTTGTCTTTTCTTTGTCTTTTTGAGTGTTTTCTTCCTTCAAACGTGTCTTGGGACTTGAGACAGAATTTCCTCAACTTGTACGTGATCAAAGGCCTCTTGAATCTATATTCCATGTCTTTCCAATTCTTCAAGAGGTGTCTGGCTTTGTCGAATTACATGATTTTTGAATAAAATACATCAAAAACACCTAAGAATAATTGTTTGGTTAGGAAGAACTAGAATTACATAGGCAACTGCTCTAAAACTCTTTATGTTATTTAGGTTAAATCATAACTAAAATGTTTGATAAATATGCTGTTTTACTTAAAATGTGGACCAAATTTGCTTATAGTTGGAGGGAAATTTCAAATATTAAAAAAACTTTGTTCAAACATCATTTTCATTAAGAGTTTTCAAATAAAATTTTGTAATTATGAATTTCTTGAATTTTTGAATGCTGAATTTGGCAAGGAATGTTTCTAAGTTTGACACCAAATTCATTATACCTAAAACATGTTTTAGGTTTGCATAATATTTAGTTTAAGATTGTTCCTAAACAACTCTATCTACTTTTGCAAGGATATGTGATGGTGCAAATTCAAAGAAGGGAAAGAACACTAAAAAAAAACGGGTTTCATTATGCAGTGAAGGATCCTGTCAGTGGACAAATGATCTTATTTTGGTGGCATTAGTCCATTATACTCATGGTAGAAGGTGAGTCCCGTCAACCACACACTTTCAACGATCTTTTAACTTGAGTTGTAGGTTGAAGGAGGTAGATTGATTAATATCGGTTTGAATATAGAAATTTTGAGCAATGAAGAAAGGGTGTCAACTATTGAAAGCTTATCAATATGGAGAATAGAGACCTGGAAAATAATGAAGAGAATGGGTTCTAGGAGGTGGATTATGAAGGTGTGTTTCAATATTAGGAAGGTGGCCACATTTGTGCAGTGTTTTCCCACAAATTCAGGTAGAAGAAATGGTGCTTTACATGTTGAACTTTTTGCCACCATTTGGTATATTCATCATATTGGGCAAGAAAGGTGGATCAAGTTTTGAATTGACTAAGAATCTATACTTGCGATCATGTCAATTGGCAATACTTATATGGCACCTTGAAAGATAAGGAATCAATGGATCAATATTATTCACTTTTGTTGGTGGTCGGGATTTGAATCCAGACCTGCGTATTTTATGCATTGTTCATAACAACTGAGCTAAGTTCACGAGGACAATATTATGCACTTTGTAAGAGCTATATCTTTTAAATGTACACATATTTTCATGGAAGAGAATACATGTGAGGAAAGTAAAGCTAGTTTTGGACATAGTATAATAGTTAATGGGGGACTATTTGTCCTAATATACCTACACGTCGTTTTTGTTAATTTTTGTCAGGTTTTGCTTTGGTGTACACAATTTTTTTCATCTTTCTTTTTATTATAATAAAAGTTAGGTTGTATTGCAGATGATGATTGGTGTTTAAGGTGCTAGCTGATCTAGAATGTCAATTCATCAACTTGATGCATGTCTCAACCATGTTTATCCCAAAAAAAAAAAAGGAGACACCAAAATTTATTTGTGGAAAGAAACTCGCAACAAGGAACCACATATACACTGTCAAGCACATGAACTTGCTACCATGAGGTAGTCTTGGCTACCCCGTTTATTATAATTTTTGAATACCTTCGAGTATATTTTGATATCAACCAATTTATTTTGTGGATTGTTAGAAGATGGCTCAAAGTATCTATAGGGGGAGGGGGTGAATAGATACACAAAAATTATTGACCTTTCAAAAGTTTGTGTAGCGGAAAAGTGGATATTTTAAATTATGCTTATTCAAATGCGTAAATGACAAGTTGAGCGTTAATGAAGATCAACGCAAAGCACAAAATCGCCGGATTAATGAAAACTAAATGAATATGCTAAGTTAAATGATTGATAAAATTACTTAATTTGAAGTTATTGTCCGATAAGCTAAAATTTGATAATCACTTATTTAGATAAGCACTTATCTTGTTAAAACTTATTTCATGAAAAATTGAATTATAAACAAGTAAATGACAATAAAATAAAATTGATTTGATTGGGTTATATGTAAGATGAATTCTAAGATTCCCTTTTGATGCTATTGAATCTTTGCTAGGATTCAACACTTGATTCAGCTTTTTTAAATAAACCAAAAATTAGATTTTTAACAAAATAATTTGCAAACCCACAATTGAATCAATTCACAATATAAATTTAAAGAGTTAAGAGATAGAAAGAAATAACACGGATATTTATAATGGTTCACCCGAACCGTCCTCGCTAGTGGGTTAATCCACTCCGACATATCCAAGTCAATGAAGTTTTGTTGAATATTGAATATCAATTATTTGTGGAAATGTTTACAGCGATATTGTTCCCGGAGAATTGAACAAAGAACCATATCCTTTAATAATTCTTCGTGTAATAATCTTTCCTCCCAAGACTCAACCTCCAATCCTCAACGATAATCACACACTTGATCAACCAACGCGATGAGCCGATCCATCTTAGAGTCTCTCAACTTTTGCACAAAAACTGATTAATTCACCACGTGGGATCATGAGAAGAAATCTATTTGAACTTGTACTACTTAATTGAGTTGTTCTAGAATAGATCTCAAAATATGTATTTTTTTTTGAAGTACGATCTCAAAATATGTTAATACTTGGCGTTGGCGGAATAAGATGGAAGTATATGTTTTCGGTTGATTCCTTTTTCTTTTGTGAGGTTCGATCCATTTCTTTCACATTGATGTGTGAGAAATTTAGGGGTGGCAAAACGGGCTTGATCCGCCGGGCCGACCCGTTTGGTTAGCTATTTTTGGTGGGTTAAGTCGAAGTTTTGAACTCGCTTTTTATAGTTGACTTGACTCGTCTCTCCTCGTTGAAAAACGGGGCGAGCACGGGGTGAGGCGGGCCGGTCCGCTTAACTCGTTAGAAACAATTATGTTATGATGATAACAGGAGGAGGAGGAGCACCATATATTCATAACTTAAATGATGATTGACTTAGTAGAAGAATTATATTGTTGCTGCGATTATTTTGAGACTTATTTTATACTTTTGGATTTATCTTGGTTGTTTAGTTTATTTTGAGACTTATTTATGCTTTTGGATTTATTTTTGTTCTTGGATTTATTTTTGGGACTTATTTTGTGCTTTTGGATTTATCTTGATTGTTGAGTTTATTTATTTTGAGACTTATTTTATCCTTTTGGATTTTATTTGGTTGTTGGATTTATTTTATGATTTGTTTTATGTTGCGCATTTGCCTTATTTTGCTATTAACTATAATGTTGAATTCGACAATTTGTTAATTATCTTGTTTGTCACAAATTTATTTGCTACCCATTCTTTTATATATTTTTATGATAAAAGCAAATATTTTTTTTTTTTTTTAAAAATTAATTTGTAAAAAAAAAAAAAATTTTTTTGTTTGACAGGCCGGCCCGCCACTAAACGGGGCGGGGTGAGATTTTAGACTCAGTCACTAAATTTGATCCGGCTTGTCTCGGCTCGTTTTTAGCGGGTTTAGAGGGGGGAGCCTAAATGGGACGGGTCGGCCCGCTTTGCCATCCCTAGAGAAATTTTTACCTCATTTTATCTTTCTTTTTTTTGACAAGTACCTCCTTTTATCTTGGTCCTGGATAAGTGTGGGATTTTGGAAAATATGTGGGAAAACAATGCCCTTTTATGTTGTGTACTGTTGACAACTTTGTTAGATTCTTAATCAATAGAACTTATTCACGAGATCAGTTTTTACTGATGTATCATGGTCGTTTTATACTTTGAGAACACTTGTATGGTCACAACCACAAAAATGAATTATTTGAACACACTCACATAAATTGACAAAAGATAAAATTATAATAATTTTTATATTTTAAATAATTAAATGTTGCATTTTATTATTTTTGTATGCCTAACTAACTTTTATTTAGGGTTGTGATTCTCTTGTACTTTCTGCTCGATGGTCCAAGAGATGGAGGGTCATCTTTTTTCTAAATGCCAATTTGCAGGAGTGGTGTGGTACGAAATAGGTAATTGGTTTTGAATGACAATTGTATTGCATGCCTTATTGTATTTCTCAAGTGCTTTTGGTAACCATTTTTGGCAAAAAATTAGACCAGTGGTCCGTGTTATGGGTACTATAAATGGTATACTAATATGTTAGATTGCATCCTTAGTTAGGTTGGTCCCTACTTTCGGGCCTTGTTGGCTTTGGTTAGTCTACATTTTTTTTAAATGTACACTTTTTTAAAGAAAGAAAATGATTTGGTTAATCTAATTTGAAAGGATAGTTTAGGACTAATCTATTTGGTCTGTTTTTTCAAGATGTACTCCCGTTTGGGCTATACCTGGGTCAAGTTTTATGCCCCCCAGTCTCTGTATTTCTTTGTTTTTATTTATTATAATTTTGTTTTGCATAAAAAAAAAAGAGTCCACATTGTATTTTTATTTTTATCGGATGCATCGAGTATTTTTGTATTTTTCCCCATTTTACAGGTAGTCTAACCCTTTTACCTCTTCCCATTAGTTTAATATGTTCATTTGTTTTGTGAGTAAATATTCAAGTTCGTCCTTGAATTTGTAAGACTCAACTAAATTTGTCTTCAAATTTTTCGAAATGCCTATTTCATCATTGAATTTATCAAATGTCAATCAAATCAATCATTTCATTAAGTTGGCCTGTTAACGAAGGTGGCATGTACTGTTAACCCCTCACATGGCTTGTCATGTCAGATGCCACACAAGCAGTGACTAATTTGGCCGAAAATGACAATTTCCAAGGACCAACGTGATTGATTTACAGAAAATTCGAACTCACTTTTGCAGAAAAATAATTGTTACCCAACGTCTCTTTCTTCCCCAAATCTATAAAATTGGAACCCTAATTTTATAATTTGTCACCTAGAGTTCAAAATCCCAAAAATTTCTTCCATTAATTGATGGCAACGTTCTTCCCCAATTCAAAAAACTTCAAAACCTAATTTTTTTTATTGAATTCGAAATACAAAAATTTCCAAAAATTGTTAAAGCTTTGGTGTTTAGAAATGATGGGTGGTGTGCGTATGGGCAAAAACAACTATAATAGCCGACCTAAGGAAAGTGGCAATGAAGAGGTTGAATGTGTAGGAAGTGAGCTTTGGTTGATTAACATGCTACTGTATTGTACTAGGTATGTGTATTGTTGTAATAAAAATAGGTTGAAGATGAATGAATGCAACTTTTCTGTTGAAATATTTCCATCAAATTAGTCCTTAAATTATTTGCCTAAGTATCAAATCAATCCCTACATTATATAAAAATACTATCAAATAAGTCTTTGAATTTTGTAAGCAGATGTCAATGTGATCCTTGGTATGTGCAGAATAAAGTAAAAAAGTAAAGAGACACAATTTGATGCTTGATTATACCATCAAATAAGTCGTAATTCAGTCATTGCACTACAAGTGCAAGAACATTACATAGACAAAAAGCAACCCAACTATGAGGAATTAACAAGTCATACATTCCATCAAATAAGTCGTGATCCAGTCATTACACTACAAGTGCAAGAATATTACATAGACAAAAAGAAACCCAACCATGGGAATTAACTAGGGGGCGTAATTTAAACAAGTCTAAATATTACATTTTCCAAAAGCATAATTTAATCATGCATCAAACATCACTTCTTTGAAAATCCTGAGGTTGGGATAAACTCCATGAATTAAGGTTGAGTAGAACAGGATGACCCATAACTTGGATATGTCATTCTAAAATCGATAAAATTAGTCCCTAGATTTCTAAAACTTTCAATCAAGTCAGACCCTAAATTATTACAGTTACTATCAAATCGATCCTTAAAAGAGGGATAAAAGAGGAAATACAGAGAAAAAAAAATTGAAAGTGAAAAGTTAGAACTAAAATTTGTAACGTTTCCATCAAATTGGTCCTTGTACACGTGGCTGACTGGATGACACGTGGACATCACGATACAACATGCAGGACGACACGTCAGCCTCACTAACGGAGGGATGAATTTGATGGACGTCTGTTAAATTCAGGGACTAACTTGATATTTTGAAAAATTGGGGGACGAATTTCAGTATTTACTCTTTATTTTGCTGTTCAAAAAGAATTATCAATCCAAATAATATAATAGTTAGTTATTGTCTTTAAAGGGATTGTTGTTTCGACTGCGCAATCTACTAAAATTATTAATAAAAGCAATAAATCAGAGAGGGTTGGCGAATTTGATTTGATTCCGCAAGGCGATTTGATTTGATAGCAGAAAAAATAAAATGGGTTTTGATTCAGATGATTAGCTGTAATTAGGATTCTCCAAATCCCCTCTATTTCTCTGTTGGACTTTATGCAAACATGTTTACCAATTATGAACTAAGGGTTATATAAAAGTAGTTAACTTTGTAGGACAGAATCCCTCCAGTCTCATCATCACCCTAAAGATCATATGTGCACTATGGTAAAAGGTTGTCACTCCACTAGATGTCTGTATACAATGATATTGTTATTAACATGGGGACTTGCACTCCCACAAGTAATTAAAACGGAACCATACTACACACGAATCTTAGAATCTAACCAAATACCTTAATGATTCCTAATAAATTAAAGGCAATAAAATAAAATTCATATGTTAAACCCAATCAAAGTTTAATCCGTGGGATAGTCACTCTTGTTAGTGCAAGAAAGCATTAAAAGCAAAACATATGAAAATTAAATATAACTCTGATCATAACTTACAAAATGGCTTTTTTTTTAAATAAAATTCAAAAAAATAAATAGAGGTTCATCTTAGAACCCTAATTAAAAGGCGTTTTGTTACTCATGGTAATAAAATACATAATCAAAAAGAAATAAAACATACTTAAGAACAAAAATTTAGGTGTAAGACTCCCCCTTAATGCTCCAAATGAACCTTCATCTTGAACCGCCCAATTTATGAATCAATATTTTTGTGTGGAAGGAGCTATATTTATAGACAAATTTATAGGAAACATGCTTTTTTCACATAACAGTACGTGCGGAGCATGTGAGGCTATGCGCGGGGGCACAAGGCAGCCGACAAAGAGCAAAGTGATTTTTGTCCCAAGGGCCTCGGGCGCATGGCCTTAGGTGTGGATTTCTCCCTTTTTCGTCATTCTTTAAGTGTTTTCCTTCTCCGACTTGTTCTTGGGACTTTAGACAAAGTTTATTGTAATATCTTCAAATCCTAATTGAACCTTGATCATCTTCATTATATGTGTTCAAAAATTTCCTTAAGGTGTCTTGCTTGTCGAATTACATGATTTATCAATAAAAGACTCAAAATACCTATGAAATTGTTTAGTTTAGTGGATAAACAAATTTACATAACTCAATTAAAAACAATACAAAATGTCCCTTAAACCATATGCAATTTCTCTAAAACTCCTCTACAATGACTAAATTATCAACTAAAGTGACTCAAAAACATACTGAAAATAACGTTAGATAATCTCTCATCAGTTGACTACTCAGTGATTGCTAACAATGACATCACTAGCCCTATCATTCATAGGAAATTAGGTTTAAGATAAGGAGTATCTTTTTATTATTTGCATAGAAGTTTTGTCACCCTTAGGGTGTGTTTGGATCCATGGAAAGATAAAGGAAAGAAAGGATAGGGAAAGAAAGTGAGTGGATACAGTGCTTTTCCATCCTTTGGCAGCACTTCAAAATGAAGAGGAAAGAAAGTTTTGAGGTGGGACCCACACTCAAAACCTTTCTGTGCATCCATGGACAGAAACATGGAAAAGGCACCAACTTCATGATAAAAAGTCTAAATTAGCCTTGATGTAATATATTATTTTCAGCATTGTGCCATTTTTTTAAGGCAGTGTCGTTGTGCATAATGCCATGTACAAGCATACTCTACAAATTATGATTATGTCCCATACTCTATAAATTTCTTCTCCCAGCGTAAAAAAGATACTTAAATTGTTATATCTAAATTAAAATATATTTAAATGTGTAGATAAAATATTTAATTTAAAATGACATATGTAACAAAAACTTTTGAAGGATGTAATTGTCTTTTTACAAATATACACATTATTCTTTCTATTCACTTTCTCTTATACCAAACAACTAAAAAGCTCTTCTCACTTTCTATTATTATTATTTCCTTATACTTTCATTCCTCTCACTTTCTTTCCTTAAACTTTCTTCTGCAAACCAAACATACCCTTAGAGCGAGTTGTATAAGCACGAGAAAACCTTCATGGTGTTAGCGTTTTGTGGAATGCTCCTATTGTCTTTCACTTAATATTTCATGAGAAGTGCTTGTCGGAATGTCTATTGTCTTTCAATTATAATTTGAACTTGTCATGAAATAAATTGTTATGACATGTAAAGTTGCCTTTGAACAAGCCATTACTCTCCCAAATCTGAAATATTTTATAGTAGAAATGCACAACAACTCATGCAAAATTCTATTACAAATATTCTCGGTGTCCAACCAATGATGGGAAATAGAAAATATCTAGGTCGTCCATGGAAGAGAGGAGTAAAAAAGCAACATTTTGCTCCATCAAATATATAGTTTGACATAAAATCAACTCGTAGATTAGTAAGTGCATATCTAAAGCAGGGTGAGAGGTGATACAATTTATTCCCTTATGTGTAATCTCCTACTTCTGAACACTCATTGATGAGATTAAAAAGATGATGAATGCATTTTGGGGGGTCATGGTGGAGGCACTAATAAAGGCTTGCATTGGATGTCTTGGGACAAATTGTTTGTTCATTATAAGAATCATGGTGGTATGAGTTTGAAAGATCATACGGATTTTCATGTAGAAATGATTGGTAAACAAGAGCGAAAATTCTTAAACGGACCTATTAGCATTGTATCTTGTGTCTTTAAAGGAAGGTATTTTCATACAAGCACCTACCTTGGCTCAAATCTTGGACATAATCCAAGCTATGTTTGGTGAAGTATTTTTAGTGCAAAAGTTGTTATTTGAAGTGGTATCCGGTGGAGGATTGGATCGGGCACTAACATGCCTGTTATTGGGGAACCATGGTTGGCAAAAGGGACAAACATCTCTCCTGCAAGCCCGACGAGTGCGCAATTTCATTATTTTACAGTAAGAAATCTTATCAACCATGAGAAAAAGACGTGGAATGAGCCCTTAGTGAAATATTTATATGATATTGAAGTAGTACAACTTATCTTACAGACTCCTTTATTTCATCAAGTTATCGAAGATACGTTGGTCTGGAAACTAGAAAAGAATGGTCAATATTCGGTCAGAAGTGCTTACCGATTATGTGTTGAGAATTTTGTTGATAAATTTCATATTAGAAGACTTGTATTGGAGTAATGTTTGGATGCTTAAGGTACCTTCATAGGTGAAAAACCTTTTATGGAGGATTGACAGAGATTATTTCCCCACTCATGCAAAACTAAGTTGCAGGACAAGAAAGGAGTTGGACGCGCGAATAACAATAGTACATGTTTGTCAAACCAAGTCCAGCGACAACATGGGTGCCTAGGTCAAAGAAACTGATCATTCAAAGACTTTAGTGTAATATAAATGCGTCGTTTTTGTTTTCTCGCAACAAAATAGGTATTGAGATGTGTATCCCGAATGACACAAGTTGTTATGTGCTTTTCAAATCATGTAGTTTTTTTCCCATGTGCTATGTAGAAATAGGGGAAACGTTGGTCCATTATCATGCTATAATGTGTATCAATGATTTACAATTGGCCAATGTTGACTTTGAAGTTGTTTCAAAGATAGCCGTTGATTATTTTAGAGAGGTAGCCGTGATATCAAAGAACTTGGAGTCATTATGGATGCTTGTATTCATTCTTGTAAGTTATTTTTTTCAAACTCTCGTTTATTTGAAGACAAATGAATGAGACTAGTACGAATATTTGCATCTCAAACTAACTCACACGTTTATTGATACCGTCATGTATCACCAATTTAATATTTAAAGAAATGGTATAAGTGTATTCCTCTAAAAAAAGGTTTAAATTATAGCAGTTTTAGCCCCCTGAGTTTCAAGAAGTTGCGATTTTGGCCCTATAACAAAAAAACTACAAAACTGCCCCTAAGTTTTGCCTCTGTGGTAGTTTTGGCCCCCTAGGCCAATTTTGATTCGGTCAACGCACACGTGTGTATATTTTTTTTTATTTTGTTAATACAAAAATATTTAAAAAAATATTTTTTTAAATAATTAAAAATAAAAAATATTTTTTTAAATTAAACAAATAAAAAAAATCTTTTTTTTAACAAAAAAATCCTTTTTAAAAAATAAATTAAAAAATAAAAAATTTTAATTAAAAAAAATACACGTGTGCGTTGACCGAGTCAAAATTGGCCTAACGGGCCAAAACTGCCACATGGGAAAAACTTAGGGGCGGTTTTGTAGTTTTTTTCTCATGGGGCCAAAATCGCAACTTCTTGAAACTTAGGGGGCTAAAACTGCTATTAAGCCCTAAAAAAATTTATGTATTTGACTCAAAGTTTTAAAGTTTTATGTTGAAAATTAAGTTGTTACATTTGACCAAGTAATGATTGGACTAATTTTATTGAAAGTTTACTTGTCTTAGTTGCTTAACCAAAGCCCCTAGGACACTGGTTAGCATTCTCCTAACTAAATACATTGAGTGCAAAGGGTTCATAAAAATCCCTCACCAACGGTTGTGCAACACGGGCAGAATAGAGTGCAAGGTAACAACTCAGTTTGGGAGAAACCGCGCGAGACATGGTTGAAGTGCAATGTGGATGCCGCTTTCCATGACCATAAGCATATTACATCTTTTGTGTGTTGTGTTAGAGACTCCCGTGGGCAATTTATTCAGGTTCAAACGAAATGGCAACGGGCAAATATGACAGTTTTGGAGAGGAAGGCAGTAGACTTACTCGATGCCATTCACTTTGCTGATGTGAACAGATGAGACCGGGTTGTCTTCGAGTCTGACTCAGCTACTCTAGTGCAAGCTCTATCGTCTCCGGACCATGGTGATTCGGAATTCTATGCTATTATTTTTATTATTATATATCAGTTATCTTTACATTCTAACTTCGAGGTGAAATTTTTTAGAAGACAAGCGAGCGTGGTTGCTCATACTTTAATTAGAGCGGCATGTTTTTGGACTAATCACTGTATTTTTTATTCTTATCCTTTTTGTATTGAACATCGGTTGATTAATGATAATAATTAACTTTGTGTCGGTAAAAAAAATACATCGATATTTTTTTATTCAATGTTCTTTTACACATAAGATCCGGGAGGCCATAAGCATTTACAATGATTGAAACGAAATGATTTATAAACATATCTATGGGGATTACCACTTGTAAAAAAGTAACCATAATGGTTAGATTTACTTAGGAAACAAAGACCTACTTCTTACTGTTACTGTGCATGTGTGATGATATAATATTGGATATCAGTTTTATTTCTTTGTTCTAAGAAGGTAAAGTTGGTGAGATCAGACAAGAAAGGATAAAGAAGTAATTTGAAGAAAGGTGTTGTCAATCAAGAGAAAAGAGAGAAGCAGGAAAATCATGTTATTCTTTGATATAATATTTTTACCAAAACGCTTTATACTGTCTGCATCAGTCATCTTTCAGTGTCACTATCAACCTATTTTCATTTCCACAAAAACCCTAAAGGCCAAAACAATGTTTCTTTCCTTTCACAATTACACCCCTCTCTTTTCTCTATTTGCTCAATCACTGAGATAAAGTCATTCAAACTCAGTTGCTTCCCTTTTTCCGGAAATTATTTCTGCCATATTCCTAAACATCTTTTCACTAATAATAAAAAAATAAACAATAGGGTTAACAAAAAACAGCTTATATTACAAACGTTTTATTTTTTCAAATAAAAGAAATTGTATAGTGATAAAATTAATTTTAAATGAATTGATTTTTGTTAATATTAAGTTTTTTTAAATGTAAAAATGATACAGAAAAATTTATTAATAACAATGATACTAATTTTATAATCATTTCATGTGATTAAAAGTTAATTGATTATAATTTTTTTAAAAAAAATAATAGAGAAGTGAAAAATATTTTGCAACTATTCTTAAAGTTAAAGGATTTAAACCACCTTTTAAGACTAAAAATCAATTTTTCAAAACAAAAACTCAAAATTCTAACTAATCAGGTTAATTCTTAAGTCTTTAAAAAAAGTTAATTCTTGAGTCAAAATCAATTATTCAACTTCAAAAGAAACAAAATTATATTTAAAGGTGGTAAGCCGAATGATTTAATACTAATTATTTACGTTAAAATGAATAGTATCACATGTTGATGTATCAATTGTTTGTCTTAGTTGTCTTGTATAATTATAAGTATGCATTTTTTACATTTTGTAATAGGATTAAGTATCTTTTTTATGAAAGAAGGATTATCCTTTGTATTTCCCTTAATACCTATATTCTCTCTAAAAAAAAAATTCACCTCACTTCAAAATTCAATTTTGTGTTCTAAAAAAGGTGGAACACAAAAGATTCATCCTAGGAGTTAACAAAAACCAAAGGAATACATAGAAACCTCTTAAGAAAACAGTTTATAGTCTTCCACTGTTCTTTTACCCTATCTTCTTCACCCATCTCTCTTTCACCTATAACATTATCTTCATGTTCCTTCAATCTTCAAAATCAACCTTCATCCCTCTCTCTCTCTCTCAAAACCTCTTGAAGCATATACATAGTTCAATTTTTTTATTTTTTTTTACTAAAATTTTCTTGTTTCTCTTCCCTAGTTTCTACTCCTACCAAGCTTCAAAAATCAAACCCTATCATTTATTTTCACAAGTAGTACTAAAGATCCAATCAAGCTAGATCAGAAAAGAAAGAAAAAAACAAGTAACCATGAATTCTCTTCAAGAATTTGAATCATCAACCAACAACAAAGACATGATGAACACAAACCCTATGATCAACATAACAAACCCATCATCATCCATGACGATGACCATACCATCATCATCTACAACATCAGCATCATCCTCATCAACAACAACAACATCACCACCATCAACAACATCAACAACAACACCAAGTAGATACGAGAATCAAAAGAGAAGAGATTGGAACACATTTGGACAATACCTAAGAAACCATAGACCACCACTTTCACTCTCACGTTGTAGTGGAGCTCATGTCCTTGAATTCTTACGTTACCTCGACCAATTTGGAAAAACAAAGGTTCACACTCAGATTTGTCCCTTTTATGGACATCCAAATCCACCTGCACCATGTCCTTGTCCTCTTCGCCAAGCATGGGGTAGTCTTGATGCACTCATTGGGAGACTTAGAGCTGCTTTTGAAGAGAATGGTGGGAAGCCAGAAGCTAATCCTTTTGGTGCTCGTGCTGTTCGACTTTACCTTCGCGAAGTTAGGGACTCTCAAGCTAAAGCTAGAGGTATTAGTTATGAGAAAAAGAAGCGCAAGCGTCCGCCTCAGCCGCCATCACCACCACCATCAAATAATGCAACTACAACTGATCTTCACTAGTGTAAGTTTACAATATAACTTAGTACGTGCTCAATTCTTAAGTTTATATCTTATGAATATTAATATTGTGTAATTTGTTTATAATGCAATCTCTATATATTATAGGAGGATGTGAACATAGGGATCCAAATATATATTGGTCAATGAAATAAGTTGAGCTAGGAGGGCCAAAGAGTTTGAGAGGCAAGTTAAGGGTTTAATATATAGTACTAAGTACTAACATAATTTACTAATAACAACGTAACTAATATTTTTCTTATTCTTGTTAGAAAAGTTTGCAATTACTTGCTAGTTAGCTTTAATTTGTTTTCCATGTATTTTTTTTTTTGTTGAACAGGCCAAGTTTTCTGAGTATCTCTTATACTCTCTTTAATAAACTCTTTTGCTTGTAAAAAAAAAAAGTTAGCTTTAATATGTAAATATACAGATTTTTTTATCCAAAAATGTGCACATAAATACAAGGGTTGTAAATAGGAAATTCCGCCTGGGGAAAAAACCTGCAGTCACGCCGTATTCAGAGTCACTGGGCCATTGGATCGAGATCAGTTATCCAAATTTTAATACAAAATTTGAATGTTTTAAAAACTAAAATATCCGGCTTGAATTTTGAATCGTTCAATGTTGATCCAATGACATCGGATTCGCATGCCAATTATGTGGATGCGAGCTTTTGAACGTCATGGTTTTAAATATTGTGATAGCTCCAATCGTAACTGCATCTTGTGGTTGCAGCGAAATCAAAAACCATGATGTTGTAGCCTAGATCGAAGTTCTGGTTCATTATTTAACACTCTACAGAAATATTTGCCTATGATGTTATTTTAATTAATTAGCATGTTGCATATGTAACATTGCACACATTAATTGCATACCCTAAAATATATGTATACACATACCTACGTGTAGCCATTCTTTGTTTTACTTTGTTTATAATTTGTTATGATGCAGAAGTCTTGAGATCAGTACATGGGATTACTGCAGTGTGAGATATGCAATGGAAACTGCAGTGGATGCTGGAAAATAGCAGCAGTGTGATAGAGAGCAAATAATTTGAAGTAGCTGTTAGTAGTAGCAGCAGTAACTAAAGGGTTTGAGTTTGTGTGAATTATTCACGGTCCAATTTGTAATAAATTTGTGTGTACTTGAAGGCGAGTCATTTATGACTGAGTAATGAATTTGCAGATCATGTTTCATGTCTTTTTTATAAACGGTAAATTGCAATTTCTTGTCTTCTTTTTTTCACCTTTTGCAACTATACAATAGTAAGAATTGAGTTGGGTGGGGTCCAATCACAAATCTCGTGTATCATGCAGTCAAATACATCTTAACCGTCTGATACTGATCGGACAATTTAGATTTTAAGTTTAATATTTTAGATATAAAAAAATCGTATTGTAACTTAGACCCTTTGATAACAAAACAATTTAGGTATGACCGACCGCGTGCAATCACAGATCTCGTGACGCACGCAGTCAAATACATCTTAATTGTTTGATACTTAGACCATACTATTCAGATATGACCGACCGCGTGCAATCACAGTGCACACAATCCAAATCCATACAATATATGTACATATGTCACTTAATTATCCACTGGTTTCAAGCTTGCTAGCATTATACATACATTTAATATATATTCTATTTTTTTATGTATCATCATTTCATGTGTATGAGTTTTCAGATCCCATGGGGGGCCATTCTGGTAGCTTTATTTGATCTGTCTAAAGTTTAGTTCAGGGATTTCATGTAGCTGATATAGTTACTCTTCATTCATTCATTTTCATTCATCATAATATATCAACTGTAGATAGATAGTGATGAGAATTGCAAGGACAATGCTTGAAACTGTCATGTAAAGGTAAATATATTTCTTTGGAGTTTGTGCAACTCTCTGATCATAACTTCTCCTATTTCAGCGGGAGTTATAATCAATCAAGACTCAACTGCACTTGGTGATAGACAATTTTATTCATCTATCCTTTGCCATTGGTTTTCTTGAATCTTATATATATGTTCAAGTTCTTAATTAAACTTGGAGTTATGTAAAATGATTTATAACAATAGTGACAAGTGGTTTGTATGTAGACCTGAAAAAATGAGTTTGAGCTTTAAAATTTCAGTCAAATTATAATTTCTAGGCTTTTTAGCACTGCAAATAAAGATCCATCATTGGACCATTTTTTTAGGCAATCAATGGATCAACTTTAAAAGGTTCATAATAGACACATCATAAAAGAAATTTTTAAAGAGTTTTAGAGAGTTTTTTTTTTGGAGAGAAGAGTTTTAGAGAGTTATATATATATATATAT
>Ga0228710_1005831_pt1 | contig 18982 bp, 9 predicted proteins | sample MedpolnodulmetaG_FD_177995 | JGI IMG/M metagenome (GOLD analysis project Ga0228710, IMG submission 177995) | Root nodule microbial communities from Medicago polymorpha collected in Santa Monica, California, United States - pink nodules | ecosystem: Host-associated > Plants > Roots > Nodule...
ACCATTAAATGGTCCTTGCCATCATGTGTCTGTTGTATGGTTTATTTGACCTCTTGAACTGTAGGATTTTCAGGTTTGAAATTTACTGAGCTTTTCCAGGGTAGTAGTCATTCACTCTTTGATTCATGCTTTTTCCTCTATAATTCAGGATCTTGCAATTGGAATTCAGAAGGAAAATGCTCTTTGGTGCAGCAAAAGCTGAGATTATTCATTTGTTTTTTCCCCTCCTCTGTATTCCGCTTATTGGTATTTTGTCTCAGGTCTCTGTTGATCACTGTATTTCTTGGTTATTTGGTAGAGATTAGACATCGCCATATAGTGTTGATTTTTTATTTTTTTTTACATAAGCAAACTTAACTTATTTCATTTATCAAAGTAGTTTCATACATGTCGGAATATAAGATGTTGAACATTGATCAAAGTAGTTATAATACATGACGGGATATAAAGTTTTGAAGACTTCACAGCTATAACATGTTAGCCTATTATTTATTTATTTTTCTTCTTTATTTTTAAAAGCAGAGGCTGAATCCTCTCTAGAGAAGTTGCAAATTTATATGAAAGTGCATGGCATTTTTCGTAAAAATAAAGAGCCCCTCTATTAGTTATTTGTAAAAAAAAAAATGTTAGGAAGACGATTTTATCTGTTCCCACATTTCTTAAATAAAAATAAATAAATTTGGACGGTACAAAAATTGTATTTTAATGGCAATTTTTTTACTGTACCATCATAAAAATTAATAAATACCAAAATAATATCCTTTTTGAATGTAGTACCATACCACCATCTTTTTCTATGATGGGACAACATACCCATTCCCTTTTTATTTATTTATTTATTTATATTTTTTATAATTAAGTGAGAAGTGGGTTGCGGGGAACCGATTTCTCACCTTCCTTCTCTTTTCTTCATTTTTATATTTAAAAAAACAAAAATAAATTTATATTTTTAATTAATTTTTTTGGGTACAGAATTTTGATTAATTACTAATTGTTATCTTGTAAAGATATCAATCAATTGATTATTATTTAAAAATAATAATAATTATATTCTGATTATGGATTGCGTTGATGTAAATGATAATTTCATAGTTATCTTGTTTGACATTGATGTTATCTTATTTAAATCTCAATCAATCAATCTGATCGTGATACAAATTACGTTGATGTCAACGTTATTTTATTCAAATTCAGTTATAAACTGATATCATTGTCCGCTCATTTACAACACAACAAAACTCCTCACTCATCCTCTACACTTAAAACCATCTTACAAAATCTTACCCACAAACACGCCTTAAGTAAAAAAAAAATTGTCCAGGTATATTACAACGGAAGAGACGGTTGATTTGATGCATGGTTTGAAACTCTAAAAGCGATGTTGAAGATCATTATCTGGAACAATGGTCATCCTCAATACAACACCTATGTTTGTCCTATTAACATGTCCATCAAATATACTTGTACAATAAAACTCTACTGGATGCATGATTGTGGGTAAGATAGTTTTAAGTGTAGAGTGTAGAGGATGAGTGAAGAGTTTTGCTATGTAGTGAATGAGAGGAGGATAATATCTATTTATATTGAATTTAGATAAGATAATGTTGATGTTCGCGTGATTTATAAACACGATCTAATTGATTGACAAAGATTTGGATAAGATAATATTGATGTAAGCGTAATCCATAATTAGAATATGATTGACTGATTGAGATTTAGATAATGCAATCGCTTGGACACAATCTGTTATTAGAATATAATTGATTGAGATTTAGATAAAATAATGTTCACATGAGACCCATCATCGTTTAGGAGATTAATACATTGTTCATTAATATGTAATTTATCATACCGTCAAATTAATGTAATCGATAATATATTTTTAAGCGACCGATTTAATTTTCCATTTTTTTAATATCATTAATTCAATAGCTAAGTGTTTAATTAAGTTTGGGCATAATTATTTAATTAAGAATTGATTTAATTAATTAAATGCAATAACTTAAATGAATAATTAATTAAAATAAAAATTTAATTCATCTTTTATATACAAAATGAAGAAGAAAAAACAGGAAGGTAAGATATTGCTCCCCCCAACCCATTTCTCACCCAGTTCGATGGGTGTTATTTTGGTATTTATTTATTTTTACTAACGAAAACGATATTCATTCATTCAAATTGATGGAGTACATCGATACAATACAAATCCAAATTCGCTAAAAACAAAAAGGATGAATCTGTGAACAAACTAACAACATCCATGTTAATAGCATAAAACGATAAAGTATCTATGCCTACAAATATGACTAATATGACTATATTAAAGTCTTCGGAATATTCATGTCTCCGGATCTGCAACGTTGACGACGCCAAAATCATTGTCATTGATCGGATCTGCACTTGCTCAAAGCTAATCTTTCAACCTGAATCAAATAAACACCACACTAAGACGGGAAATAAAAAACACACCGCACAAAGACGAGAAATCAAAACAAACAAAGTTGTTCAGAGACGACAAAATCACAAAAACAAACGAAAGAAAACAGAAAATATGTGAAATCACTTATTCAATTTGGATATAAGGAAAAACAACTCGGAGGGGTGATTTTTAGGTCAAAATTGACCCTAAATCACCCCTCTGACAAGAAGAAGAATAAGAAAGGGGTGACGGCTAGGGTTTGAGAAGGAGAGAAGAGAGAGAGGCGATATTTGATTTTGTTTACCAAAATTGTGCCCGTCTTTTTATTGCACTAACGTTTGAAAATTATTAATAGTGTTTTTTGTATGAAATTTTGAGTTGGATTAAAACTAAAAATATAAATGTTTGTTTCTTTCATGTTATAACAAACCAAACTAATCATGATTATTTATTTCAATGACACCAACAATAAAAAAAAATATATAATCTATTTTCTTTATAATTAAACCAACAACCATCTTATTATAGAAAAGGTTGTTTAAGGGTATAATTGTGATAATGAAAAAGTAAGTATAAATATACGCATATAGTTTGTTACATTTTTTAAATAATAAAGAGAAAAAAAGACATGTATATATATATATATATATATATATATATATATATATATATATATATATTCATATCGTGTTTGTTATATTTTTTTTAATATTTAATATTATTCTTATCTATTTGTTACATGGGTTGTTTGTATTCAAAATTGAGGGCATTTTTGAAAAGAAAAATCTAACCCAAAAGAGCTGAAAGATGTTGTTTTCTTTATATATAGTATAGATGATAATACGATAGCAAAAATTGCCAATTATTTACATGTAAGGCTGATTTAAGTAGAAATTTAGCGTTTAGCTCATCCCACCTGGAGCTCCTTGAATTCCAACTTTACCCCTCCTAGTAAAATAATCTTTCTTTCCCTTTCTATTACATAAAATTTTTACAATACGAGCACTTCAATTCCAAAATCGGGAGTTGGAAGAGTTAAACACACTCGTAGTCTTTCAATATTTTGTGTTTACATTTCACGTTATGCTTCAAACTCTTCAAGACAATATTTGCAACGAGGTTTTAACCTTTCACCCTAACTAGCAAAAAGTATCTTCTTAATTTTATGATTTTTTTCTCACTTTTTCTTTGTATTTTAATATAGGACACTTTTCAAAGTTTCACATACTTTATTGAAATCTTTATAAAAATACCATATTTGATTTATTATTGGAAAACGTAATCTCTCTCTCATGATATCAATAATTATAAGGGTTGATATGTAAAATCGACACACATTTTTAACAAATTTATTATTCCAACCATTTAATATCATGAATTTTGTTGGAGGTTTTATAACAAGGACGAAGGGAGTAGCAAAGAGTAAGGACTAAGGAGGTGAAAGAAGATGAATGACTCGTCTCACTTTTATTATTTCTTTTCTTGTTCCTAGAAATACCATGTTTAATCATTTCATTACCCCTCTTTCCTATTTTGGCCAGGCTAGTGTCCACCTAGTTTGCGGCCATAATCAAATTCTTTAATTGTGGTTGCATAACATTCTCTAAATTCAAATTACTATTAGCATTTTCATCCTCAAAAATTTGCGCTCCCATTTAATGCCTCGAAAAATTTCTTCCCGGTCCTCCTTGGTTTGTTGGCCACCGTCCATGACCCTGCAACCACTCTAACTTTCATGGCAGACACATTTATCTTTCTTCTCAAATCATTGGTCGAACCATATACATCCTCCAGTGCAACAATCTTTTATGGGCATCCTCCTACATAGTGACCAAAATTTCCTCAGGCAAGGCAAAGAAAATGTCACCCTTTATATTCTACTTTGTACGTTCTCTCCTTGATTGTGAACATGGACATAAGTGATTTTGAAAGATCCACCTTAACACTTAACCGTGCATATTTCTCTGGTTCTTGCAACAAATTGTTATTGTCCACCTTTACCGTTCTTCTGACTCTGCTACCAATGAAATAAGCACTTTTTCATACTAGTACTCAACAGACATCCATGAAAACCAGACCTATAACGTCACCTTCTCGGCTTGATCACTAGTTGGATGAAATTAGGACTTCATTTCCTTAAATTAAGGTAACGATCATATATCAACCAATGGTCGGTTATCATTGCATTATGTTGACCCTCCTTATTTGTAAAGATACCAAAAAGTAGTCATTACTTAGATCTACAATGCTTATCAATCCCTTCCTCACCTACACCTGCTGCCATCTCTTTTTCTAAAGCCTTAAAACCAACCTTCTTTCCTATAATAACTTCACTATAACACACTTCTTCCATGCCCATTAAATCCACTTTTCTTCCTTCTCAAAGAGAAAAAAATCTGGATAATCATACCCTTAAACCTTCCTTTCCTCCGCACATATACTGTTATATTCCTCGTTCCCATGCTCCTCATCTCTATTGACTTCCTCGTCATACATTCTTATTCTTCCCTACATCACTCATAGAAATTGAGTCACGATAAGATCGCAAACCCTACTTTTCCATGTCGAATGAACCTCCATCTACTAGATCATTAAGTCGAACAAGCACTCTTGATTTTTTTGTGTGTGAATAGATGATCCCCACCTTTAACCCTTTTTAAACTACCCTCCAACCAATCATTTTTATCTTTTGAATGGTCATGACTTTCAAAGATAAACCTTAGCACAAGGTTTGTATCGTCACTTATTGAATTTTGTTAACGAGTTTCAATTTAGTTTATGTGATTTTCTAATCATAATTCAATTTAAATTTTTCCAATCTAATTAGGCAATGATTCAAATAGGGTCGAATCAACCAACAAATTAATCAATTATCAATTCAACCAATTAATTGACTAGTTAATACGATTTTTAAATGATTGGTGAATAACTTATAACATAAATAAACAAATTCCGTTTCATATTTCAAACACTCTCCACATCTTATTATAAAATAGTTTTGAATCGTCCGTATATGTAAACATATCTACAAATATTGAATACATTTATTATTATTATTATTATTATTATTATTATTATTATTCAAATATATCTTTAATTAATACTATCACTTTACTATCTAATTTTTCTTAAATACTGTAAAAATACATAAACCAATATGACAGTGAGCTAGCCTAGCTAAACCTCGAGCAACTTCATTGACACGTCTCCTAATAAACCTCACATAAGAGGTTACTAAATCAGAAGAAAGTAGACGCCGACAATCATTAATAATTGACGCAAATTTCGAGATGCAAAGAGTATGATTATATATTTATCTAACACCATCTTAGAATCCATTTCAAAATCCACATTAACCAGCTGAATATCACATACCCAATACCCACTTAAGAACAGACAACAGTCTGGGAGCCTCCCCCATATCAACATCAAGTAACGGTCCTAGCTACTCTGATTTTATTAAAACCTCCCTACCCGCCAGAGACAATTACAGACTTTTCCAAGAAACGATTCTATTCCAAATTTGATCCTGCATATATTTGAAAGTAGTTTTCTTTCTTCGACCTATCATATGCGGGAACCCAAGATATTTACTTGTACCCATCACTTGTTTGACACCAATAATATACGCCATGGTTGTACGATGTTCAACGGAAGTGTTTACGCTGCAAAAAATCCCAAACTTTTACAAATTGATCATTTGTTTAGAAGCCTGCTCATAGGTAGCCAAAATGTTATTCATTGCTACAACCTCACTCTCTCGAGCTCTGAAGAACATAAAACAATAATCCACAAACAATAAATGAGATTCAATTAGTGCATTTGCAAATAATAGTACCACAAATAACATTACATCGTTCCACTTCATAAATCAAAACCGAAAGAAATGACAACTATTTACAATTTTTCCCTTCAAGAAAAAAAAAAACTATTCGCTATTTTTTACCCGAACAAAACCTTATAGTAACCCGAAAGAAAGAAGTGATAAGTAGAAATAACTCAATTTTTTTCTGGGAAAATGCTAGATATCAAGAATGATTTTATCAAGAAAGATTCAAGAATGACGTGACACAATAATCACCCTTAGATTTTAGTCTCATTTATTAACCTTTCATTAAAAAAAAATACATAACACCCACCACCCCATGATTTCCGGCCAGACAGAAATTTGATTGGCTATTCTGCCATGTCATTCTTGAATTTTTCTTGATAAAATCTTTGGACGTATAACATTGCTCTTTTTTCTGGAAACTGCAGCAAACCAAAAACTATGGTGTAAGAATTCAGGCAAAATGAAGGCTCATTATCATATCCATCAATTAATCAATCAATTAGAGTTTAAAAACGGGTCATTACGGGTCCTACCTAAATACCACGTGTCAAACATTGATTCGACATCGACCTGATTTAGCATTTACCAACTTTACACCCAACAACTTTTCTCACGCTCTCTTCCCAATTGAAACGCTTTCCAAATTACGGAGCTTCGGATCCAAACCATTTAGGTTCGTTATCCGAACCTGCGTCTTCGTTGAAAAATTTTCACACTTATTTTTCTTCGATCATCATCACTTTATCTCAAACGCGCCACAAACCCTAAACGCGTGTGTGATTTCTCAAACGCGCTTTTTTTTCAGAATCAGCTTTTTTTGCTTCAATGGTGCAGCTTGTTCATCGTTACTGTAAGTTTCCTGCACTCTCTCTCTCTCTCTCTAGAACTAGAACTAGACTTGAAACCCTAGCTTCTCTCTCTCTAACATCGTTTTGAAAAAAAAAGTGAATCTGTGTTTGCAATTGTGGAAGCTTTTGGAGTTGTTTTGTTGATTGAAATTGTGTTTATGAAATTATGAGATTGAATTGTGTATGTGCTTCCGATCTCGTGTGATTTTGCTTTGAATGTGTGAATTTGGAGTGTTTTTTTTTTGTTGAGCTTAGAAGCTTTAAGTGTTGGGGCAGAAGAATTGTGTTTGATTCATGGAGTGTTTTTGTGTTTCTGCGCATTCGAGTGTATTTGACTATGAAGCACCGACACCGGACACTGACACTGGTAATTATTTGGAAAAAATGAATTTATTGAATGTAATTACATTTTGTGTTGGTGTCAGACACCGGAGACGGCTTTGATCAGAAGTGTTGGTGATATAGTGTATTTGAGGAAGAATTGAGAAAGATTAATTTTGGTTTTTGTGTTTTGTTTGGATGAAGAAATCAGGTCGGGTGATATCAATAGTGTTTTTGAGGGATATAGTTTATATAGGAACTTTGAAAATTCTATAGCATATTTGGCGCGAATGTTTTTTTCGGCATTTGAAATTTGAATTTGAAATAACACATATAAAGCTGGAGTTTTTGAAATCTCTGCTTGCGTCTCTATCGCTGTGTGCCCCCTCATTTCACTAAAATATTGGTCTTTGTGCATATATTTGGTTGTGCGGTGGGTCAACGCAGCCACACGTTACAGTCTAGGGGATCTTTTACTGTGAAAATGAGAAGCTAATAATTGTAGCTTAAAGAAAAACGCGCGTGTGTCGGTGTAACAGATGCGGAAACAAACAGGCTATTCAATCACTTGGTCGTGCGTGGTAGGCAGGATGGAGAATTGTCAAAAGTATAAAATTAACTCTGTTTCTAAATATAAAGACCGTCTTAAGAAATTTTGTTGTCCCTATTTGTAGGATTTCCAAATTTTCAACATAATTAATTATTTCTTTATTAACATCCGTCTAGATACTTTACACCGTTTTTTTTTTTGTGTATTCAATAAGTAAGCAATAAATACTATAAAGGATAAACTTGGAAAAACAATACCAATAATTGACTAATTTAGTAGTAATACAAACTTTCTTAATTCTTGTAGACATGGTTCTATATTTAAGGATGAGGTAGTAGCTATTATGGTTGAGAAAGACAAGAGAAGATCAGAAGTGGAAATATTAGAAAGGACAGGGACTAAATGGTCTTTCATTAGTTAGACATGATTTATCATAGAAAAATTTGCGTTTTGTTTGATTCATTTAGGCAATTCCATTATAAATGATTTGGTTGGTGCCGTTTCTTTGTCACTTTGTTTAGTTGGTTTGTGCTTTGTTTTCTAATTTACTGAGAATGGCAATGGCTTTGTAATTACTCAGTGGTACTATGAACTTTGAAGAGGGACAGGGAGGAGAGAGATTCCCATATGTAAATTTATTTGGCGCTCTTGTATATTTAACATAAGTGAAAAATATCTTGTAATGATACCTGATGTTCTTCACGTCTTAAGGACAATATTGGTACAAAGAATTGGCACGCTGACTTGTATAGCTTCACTCTTCTTTCACATATTGGTACAAAGAATTGGCATCTCTAGTTATTTTAATTCTGGTCAATAGAAATAGGTTTCCCACTTCAAAAACATTTTGGTTTCCATATGAATTTGATAGGTATGGACAAAGATGATATATTCCTGTGATTATTGTCTTTTTATATTTGTAGTTAAAGTAAATGTGCACACACAGTACAAAGGGGAATATTTTGAGATTACAAATGAAATTATTAGATGTTTTTGGATTCTCCTTGGCATGTTAACTGGTTATGATTTTGCAATGAATTTTACCTTTGATTTCCATTTGAAGATATACTGCCAGCAACCACCCATGTGATTGTAAGTTGCAGGCATGGTTAAATGATAATTGGTTTTAGTACGACGTAACACAGATAACTTGATTGAATGCCTACTAGATTTACACCCATTTTCAGATAGATTGCAAAAGAGAAACATTGCTGATGATTTTTCTTTAATAATGTCTGTGACCATTGTTTTGCCAAGATATAAACATGCAAGAGATATCTGCATTCTGGTTATTTCTTGCTTCCTCAGATTCATTGGTATGACTGATTTGGACTTTGTTGCACGCAGTCTATACAAATTTCCTCCACTTTGATTGCTAATGTGCATTAATCGTTAAATTGACCTTACAAATTGAAGGAGGAGGCTGAATATACTTTAGTTATGTTATTATTTGTGGCTTAGTTGCCAGCTTACAAATACAATGTATTAATCAACTGTCTTGTGGATATGGAAACATTTCTTGCTAGCAATGAAGTTTGAAGGTCGCTTTTGACTAGACTTTTTCAGCTAGAAACATCATATGATTATCATGAACTTTCTTTTTTGAAAAGTTAATTTTGCATCTTATTTCGCAGGCTCGTTAGACATGTTGCACTCAATACTCTTTAATGTACATTAAGGGGATTGTCGTCCAATATTGTAATCCTTTTCACTTTTTGTATAAAAACAAAAAAACGACTTAAATGACATGAAACATTTGATTAATATAGTACCCAAGTATGGTCCGTTATTGTTGTATTGCCATATCTTTTCACTATTATTCTAAAAATTGATTTATACCAAATGGATTTTTACTTGCAGGGATATTTTAATAATTTTCAGGTTTAAATGGTAGTTGCTCGGAGGTGTGTTCTTGGACATCTTCCTGCTATGTAGGTTGTAAAAGTATTTGTTTCTTGGTTAAGCCTTCTTTTAAATAGTTATCTGCTTAAAGTTTGTGAGGTGGATTATCTATGCCTGGAAACGAAGCAGTAGACAGGGTCCATAATTTTTTTGGTCAAGAAAACGTGTCCCAGGGACAGTATCATTCTCAAGCGGTTGATGGGAACTGGCCAGGAATAAGCAATAATATATGGGCTGGCAGCCAGAGATCGACTGGTGTGCCTTTTATTTCCAATTTGAAGAATTTTAATCAACAGCAATCTGGTAGAGATTTTACAACATTTATTGTATAAGTTTTTCACTTGTAATTATCCATTTTTTATACATTTTGTTTTTGAATAACGAAAACAATGATGTTGAAATTTAACTTTGTCAGTTACTAATCACACTCCCGTCTCTGTCACAGATTCTGAGCAGGGACACATAAGCTCTCCACATTTGCGACATAGTTTGAACCTGTCACAATCAAATTCGAGGCCCGAGTCTGGAAGAAATCAGATGCCAAACCAACAAGTGGCTGTAAGTGGCTACATGCAGGGACAACAGGTTTTCCAGACTAGGCACAATGGAGCTAATATTATGGGAATGGATACAGAATCTCATGTCAATTTTGATTTCTTTGGAGGTCAACAGCAAGTAAGTGGTCACCAGAATGGAATGCTTCAGCCTTTACCTAGACAGCATTCAGGAATAAATGAAATGAATCTATTACAGCAGCAAGCGATACTTAACCAGATGCAAGAACAGCAGAGGCAGCAGCAATTTCATAAACTAGAAGCAAAGCAACAGAATCCTATGGCCCCAGATCCGTCTATTTCAAGACAGACAGTTACAAGCCATTCTGCTTCTCCTATTAATGGAATTCCTGTAAATGAGGCATCTAACTTCATGTGGCAGCCTGATGTTATGCCAACTAATGCAAATTGGCTCCAGCATGGTGCATCTCCAGTTATGCACGGGTCCTCTAACGGACTTATGTTATCTCCTGAACAAGGACAAGCATTGCGCATGATGGGTTTGGTTCATAATCAGGGAGATCAGTCTCTTTACGGGGTTCCAATATCTGGTTCGGGAGGCACTCCTAACCTTTATTTTCACACTCAAGCAGAGAAGCCTGCAATGCCTCAGGTTTCTTTCCCACAGCAATATTCTCATGTTCATGGGAACAAATCTGCACTGCCGCATATAGCAGCTGGCGGTAATTCATTTCCTGTTCACCAATATGGTTCATTTTCAGATCAAATCACCACAAATGATGGAACTTTAGTTTCAAGACACGATAATCAAGGAAAGAGCATGTTTAGACCCACTGCTCATGCTATAAATAGCAGAGTGAATGTGGAAAACTTGCAGCAAGGGAGTTCTGAGCAAAGAATTGTACCAATGCAAGATTTTCATGGGAGACAAGAACTAGCTGGATCTTCAGAGATGTCATCACAAGACAAGATGCTAGTGCAGGTTCCTCCTTCACAGAATGTAGCTACCCTAGATCCAACTGAAGAGAAGATTTTGTTTGGCTCAGATGATAGCCTTTGGGATGGATTTGGTATGAATACAGGTGATTTTAATATGCTGGATGGTACAGATAGTTCTAGTGGATTTCCTTCCCTTCAGAGTGGGAGTTGGAGTGCGCTTATGCAGTCTGCTGTAGCAGAAACTTCTAGTAGTGACATGGGCATCCAGGAGGAATGGAGTGGTCTTGGTTTTCAGAATATGGGGCGAACATCTGGAAAAGAGCAACCTTCAACTACTGATGGCAGCAAACATCAACCACTTTGGGCCGATAATAACTTGCAATCACCTTCCAATACAAATTTAAGACCTTTTGTTCGGCCTGATGATGTTAGTAGGCCAACAACCACTGAAAACCATTGTAGTGTTTCTGGATTTCATCAGTCACGTCTTGATACTTCAGATCAACAGCATGACAGGTCACAGACTGATTCTCAGAGACCAATTCCACAGAATTTAGAAAGAGGCAGGTGGTTAGATTGCAGTCCTCAGCAAAAACAATTATCCGAAGGTGGTCATATATATGGAAATGCTACCAACGCTTCAGGTATAGAAAAAAATGAAAAGGTAATGTCAGATTATTGGATGCATCAACCAACCATATCATCTTGTAGTGGTAGTGGTGGTCCATTCAATAAGTCTAATGGTTGGGACATTACAAAATCAGCCCCATTTGATAGCAGTTCTACTTTCAAAACACATGAAAATGATAAATCATTGCAGCACAATCATGAGAAAGCCATGCATGAGGAGATGTCTCAGGTGCCTGCTACGTGGGAGCCTGATTCTGATACTAATTTATCTGTTGGGTCAGAACATGTAAAATCTACTGGTAACATGCAAATTTGTAGGGAAGATTCTGGTGTGAATGGTATTGCTGCATCACCAAATTCTGGACCTGCATGGCTCAGCCGACAAAGCAGCGAGAAGCTACCTAACGTTGATGTATGGAGAGATGCAGAGTCAGCTGGTAGCTATAAAAGAAATGAAGGTCCGGGAAAATACAAGCATCATATGGAGAACCCTTTAATTTTAGAATCATCTAAGAATGGAAAATTTGAAAGTGATGCAGATGAGGTGGATAACTCTAATAAAAAAGAAAAATCAGCAGATGGTCTTGGATCTAATCCTTCTCATTCAAGAGATGGTAGCACGAGAGAAAATGCCAATTTTGATGGCAATGATTTGCATAGTCCAAAGTCATCTGGTCAGGTACATCAAAGATCTTCTTTAACTCGTAAAGTTCAGTATCATCCAATGGGGGATCTTGGTGTTGATGTGGAACCTTATGGAAACAACCAGGTTATAAATTCACAACCCATGAACCATCAACACTTTGGAGGACTTGCAGATCAGGGCCATAGCTATAACTCTCTTGGACAGTCAAAATATGGACATTGTGACAGGAATGATAGTGAAACAGAGAAGGTAATTTGTCAGATAACATGTTTTATACTTATATATGCTAGTCTTGCATTATCTTCTCATCTCCCTGTCTTGGATAACCAGAATTTGGTTATATCCTTTAAAATGTGACTGAATTGGCACCTGATTTTCAGGGTGATTCAGAGAGCTTGGATAATAATGTTTCAAAAAGCATACTCCCTACACAAATACCAAAAGCAATGACCTCAATGGATAGAAGTGTTGGTAATTATGCCTTACAAAAGACTGCTTTGCCCAGGTAGTTCAATTTTAAAATTTCCTAGTGTTTTTAATGTATGAATTAAGCCGTGATATGGTACTTCCTTTTTAATTATTGCAGAAATATTTTGCTTTCGGTAATCGTAAGCAACTGTGACATGATTTTTTAGGACCTTTTTATTTGCTAAACTTCTGATCTAACTAGCGCTTGTATGCATGTTTTCTTTATTTCCTTCATGCATTCGATATACTCTTTCTTGTTTATGTGATTACCGTAGCTCAACTGTTTGCTTAAATTGTTGCATCTAAAATATTATTGAGCTTTTTCATGAAGTGGAATGGTTATGGGCTTATGACATTCCAACAAACACAAGCCTCTCTCACCATAATTTCTATTCCAGGGTTCCTGAAACCGAATCTTCAGATGGATTTGCTGTACATCCACAATGGAATCAAAATTATTCGTCTCAGGGCTTTAGCTTACAATTGGCTCCTCCTACACAGGGACCTGCCATGGTATTTTCTCGTGGCTCATCAGATTCAGGTCTTACTACACCACACATGTCTGAGACAGGGGATAGGGGCCATACAAAGTTGGCTACTAATCAGACTTTTCCTTCTCAAGAGTCATCTCCTGGGGAGAATAGCAATAATGTTTCTAGTACCACAGGTCAAGTTTTTGATATGGCCTCTCACTACAATGTGGTAGGAAACATTCCACAAGCTTTTACATCTGGCTTTCCATTCTCCAAGAACCATACTCAGAATCAGATTATGGCTCATCTTGGTGGACAAGTAGCAAATAATCAGTCGGCTTCCTTGAATCAGATAGATGAATATGGTGAAAGAGCTCAAGCTAGTCGACCTGAAATGGTATCTACTCAAGACATGTCTATGCTGAGTGGTACAGATCAAATTCGTCTGAGAGATCGTGCAATCCAAATTTTGGCAGCAGAGGCTGGCAGTCAGCTTTCTGGTACATATGGTGCATCTCTGCATGGCACCCCGTCAAAAGTTATACACAATTTATGGACCAGTGTTTCTAGCAGGCAGCATCCTAACGCTTTGAAGGTTCCATCACAGCCCAAACAAATTAACGATTGTGAAATGAAAGCTGACTCAAAGAATCTAGGTGATCAGGGTCAAGAGAATGATGGTAATGAATTTCCTGCCATTGGTGGTTCTTCTGCTTACTCCAATAGTTCTGTACAAAATGTCCTTAAAGAAATCCCTGAGCAGCGGACATTGTCTGAGAATGTGGTTGGGGATGAAGAGGCTGCAGTTCCATCACACCTGAAAGAACATGTCATGAAATGTGTGTCTGATGCATCTCAACCAAGCCTAGCTGCGACTTCCAGAAACAATGAGGCTCTAGGTCGGTCTTTAAGACCAAACAATGTTTTGAATCATAATTTCTCCTTGCTGGGTCAAGTTCAACCAATGAGGAACATGGAGGTTGATCCTAGTAACCGGGAAGCCAAGAGATTGAAAGTTTCAGATAATATGGACAAACAGCAGGTAGATTCCAACTACGGACAACAGTTCTCATATGGATATGACAATGTGGTTAAAGATGCATCTGGAAATAATTCTTCCATTCCATCATCAGATCCCAATATATCACGCTTGTCAGCAAAGCCACATGATCGACAGAACATTAATGCAACTTCTCAGGAGGTAATTGGAGATGATCAGGAAAACTATCTTAATGTTTCAGATAGTAATAGAGCAATTTCTACCAGAAGTGGTCATTCTCTGATAAATCCTCAGATGGCACCATCGTGGTTTGAACAATATGGAACTTTTAAAAATGGTACGACATTGCCGATTTATGAGGCACAAAAGATAACCACCACTAAGATTATGGACCAACCTTTTATTATACCAAATCAATCAGATAGTCTGCATTTCCAAAATTCCACAGAGAGAGTTAACAGTCTTGGCGATGCTCAACTTGGTAGCACTAGGCACAGTCCAATGCTTGCTTCAGTTGGAAGTGAGAATGCATGTTCTCAGTTATCAATTCCTATGGGTGAACCTGATTTACATATTTTGAGACCAAAGAAGCGGAAAAGCGCCACATCTGAACTTCTGTCTTGGCATGAAGAACTGACACAGGGTTCTGAACGGCTTCGAGATCCCAGGTGGTTGACACTCATTTAATGCACTTATATTTTGCTGCCATTGTTGGTTTAGGGAAAGATTCTGCATCTGATATTACGTTTTTTGTGTTGTTTTGAAAGAGAAATACCTTCTGTTTTTGCTATGACAGTTTGACTCCATTTTTAACTCTCTTTTGTTTATTAATATATCAAGTAATTTATCTATAGATAACATAAATTCCTTATTATTTGGCAGTGAGGCGGAATTATTGTGGGCCCAAACTGCAAACAGATTGATTGAGAAGGTTTGTTTATAATTATATCAGTTCACAACTCATAATTTAATAAATTTATTAGTTAACGAGTTCTCTTAACTCAGTTTATAATTAATAGGTTGAAGGTGGTGCTGGGGTAGTTGAAAATCTATCTGCGACAGTGAAGTCAAAAAGAAGACTTGTGTTGACTACGCAACTTATGCAGCAACTACTAAACCCTCCTCCTGCAGCAGTTCTCGTAGAAGATGCGAAGGTGCATCATGAAAGTGTGGTCTACCCTGTTTCCAGATTAACATTAGGAGAAGTATTCAGTTCTATCTCATGGTCTGGATGCGATACTTTGCCTCCTGGTAGCAAAAACCTGTAAGAACTATTTTTATTTTGAATGGCTTGTATCATATGGTTTTAAATTACGGTTGCAGCCACTGCGATTGCGGCTGTTGCAATGCGTATTGTGGTCGTTGCGGCGTGAATTTGTTTTGTATCATATCTGATGCCTTGCACATCTCCTACTTCCTCTCTAAAATCTCACATCTCTCTCATTATCAACTCGCCATCACTTTATATAGCTCCCATCCTGTTAAAATGCCCTCTAAATTTATGATATAAAGAAGGAAGCTAGAAAATTAATTTGTGAGCACTACATAGTCTGTCGCGGTCTGATGCAGCCGTTGCGCCCACTATATTGTGGTTGTTGGTTGGCGGTGTTAAAATGCAACTTTTACCGAGTTGCAATCACACCAGGATTGTGGTCTGATGCGGTTGCAGACACTTCCACAACTGCAATATTGCGGCCTCATCACGTAGTGTGATCCACAATTTGAAACCATGCATGGCTTGTGTAATGATTGAATCTTGACACACATAAGAGCACATGCACACCTGATCCACATATTTGATACAATAATTGACATTTTTGTGATGTTTTCTGTAGACTGCCAAAAAAACGGACATCATCTGATAATGTTGATCATTACATTTTTAAAGTTATGGACTTTGCTGATAGAACAAGGAAACTGGAAGATGACATATTAAGGTAATATCAATGTTTAGTTTTTTACTGTCTATCTATTATTTTATTTTCTTGGATGTAGACAAGTGTCTGGCCTACAAGTTACAAATTTCATAGAGGCCCATTTTTCTGTACGGGTGCAATTGAGATGGTGCTTTGGCATCAAAATCTTTAAGGTTGACATGTATTTTTCTTTTTATTTATATGTTATTTGTTTGTGTGGTATCTGACAAATTAAAGTTGCTGTAACATGGCTTTTGTCTTGGTTACTTTTTGTTTTTGTTTTGAAGGATGTTACTCTATTTTTATTCTCTAAATGTGGCTCAAATGCAATTAAGGCAGATTTTCAAGCCCACCCCCACCCCCTCCCGCCGTCCCTAGCCAAATGCCTGCAATTAAGGCTTAAGGTTTTTGGTAACTATTTGTTGTAATCTTTTTGTCGTTGCAATATTTGTGTCAGCCGCTCAAGCAGGCCCCCAATTAACAGAGCTTGTGACACATTTTCTAGTACTCAAATTTACTGATTCAGTTGTATTCCCCTTTTTCGCTTTTTTGATTCACCTATTAAGAATTTATTGAGATGGTAGTAATGATTGTATATTCTTTACAGCTCATGCAAGACATGTGCCAAAATTTGGCCTTCATGTTTACCCTCAAAATATGGTTGCCAGCTACTGCTACTATAATTTTATTATATTTCGTTTCAGTATCCTAATTTATCTTAATATGATAACAACAACTTTGTTGTACTCAACTTATTTTGTGCCATTTTTTTTCTTGTTAATTGCAGATTGGATAGCAGAGCCTCAATTTTGGACTTGAGAGTGGAGTGTCAGGATTTAGAAAGATTTTCTGTGATCAATAGATTTGCCAAATTCCATGCACGGGGACAACATGATGGGGCAGAGACCTCATCATCCTCCGATGCAAGTGCTAATTTTCAAAGATTGTTTCCCCTGAAAATTGTTAATGCAGTTCCATTGCCTAGGAATCTCCCAGATAGGGTACAATGTCTTTCACTTTAATATTAATTAATTAATTCATTATTCCATCCAGTGGCGGATCTTGCCCAAAATATTGGGGGTGCGATAAATACTAACTAATTTTTTTGTCGGATAAAACAAATTTGATTAGCAATATGCATCATCTCAAGGGTTCCTTTCAAGTGTCGATGTTGAAGCTATACAATTTTCATTTTTGTCGGAAACTTTCCTCTTAAAAAATGTATCAATTTTCTTGTGTTTGACCATGGAATCACTAATACAAGATGCAAAATTCACACACCAATTGCTAATGGCATAAAACATCACTATATCAAGTCCACTATACCAATCAAGTTAACTAGAATTTAACATCATTGTGAGGGAAGTGTTATTTTCTTATTGAAAATGTAGCTGCAACATCTAACAATGGAAGACCACCCTCCCTTTTCACCGCATTCTTAATTATTATACACACCCTGAAGACACAGGTTCTAGTTTTTGAGCCTGAAGTGCAATTTTTGTTCCTAATAATGGCTACATATGAAGGTTTACAGAAACTGATTTTTGTAGGTACCAATTTTTATTCTTCAAATGTATGGCCTCTGTAATTCCAACAATGGAGTATGATTATACCATAGACATTGCAATTGACTTATCCCAAAAAACAAACAGTTTGTACCAATCACAAGCAACTAATCCCACAAAACACAGGCAATTCACTATATAACTAATCAGAACTAATTCACCCACAACTAATCACAAGCAAAATATAATTTAACATTTCACACACAATTAATAACAGGCCAAATCTATAAATTAATCATCTTGATTTTAGCCAAAAACATACAATACAAGTTTCACCCGATTTTCAATTTCTAGGGTTCAAGTTCCCCCAATTTTTAAGCAAGAAATATACAATGGTTTTTAACAAACATTAAATTGAATCAAATGAAGATGACAATTGACGAGTAACTGCAAAGGGAAAACAAATCACAAACATGTAAAGCGATAAATTACAAACTATGGAGTTATGGAGTTGAGCAGTGTCATGGTGAGAAATGAGCGTGCCGTCGTCGTCAGATGGGAGAGAGGTTGAAAGGAAAGAGTGGCCAAGTGAACTTGTTGGTATGCAGCTACGTGAGTGAACGAGGGAGAGGACAGAGTGAGGGGGTGCCAGAGTGAAAGTGAGACCCCTAATTTTTTTAGGGTATTTTAGTAATTTCCTATGCATTATTTTTTTTAAGCGGGGGTGGGGGTGCAGTGGCTCCCTTGGGTCTCGAAGAAGATCCGCCATTGATTCCATCTTTCTTCATTAGTTGTCTCCCTAATCTCCTATCTCTGGTCTATTTCTTTCAACGTATATTATTGCCCTTCATCGCCAACAAACTATACACAGCTGGCAGTGTAGGGGAATAATGAATGGTACTATAGTTTGCCTCTTCAACCTCCGGGGGCTGTTAGATATTTGCAACCTATATATATATATATATATATATATATATATATATATATATATATATATATATATATATATATAAATACA
>Ga0228710_1005834_pt1 | contig 18978 bp, 12 predicted proteins | sample MedpolnodulmetaG_FD_177995 | JGI IMG/M metagenome (GOLD analysis project Ga0228710, IMG submission 177995) | Root nodule microbial communities from Medicago polymorpha collected in Santa Monica, California, United States - pink nodules | ecosystem: Host-associated > Plants > Roots > Nodule...
AACTCCTAACAAACTTATTACTTCACATGCAAGTAACTTGAGTTAGTTACTTCAAGTGCAAGTTTCTAAACAAACTATTAAACAAAGATAAGACTAATTCTAACTAAACTGAATTACTAAACCAATAATACCATCAATTAAATCTAAATCCTTCATCTTTTTGACTCATAATTAAATCATTCATCACTCTATACTACTTCATGGTTTGAGATACCTTGTTTTAGTAGTATTAGCATCAACACACATTAACCTCGTGATAAAGATGAGAAACGTGAACTTGACATCTCTTGTTGTGGATTAAGCGAAAAATCTCATGTTATTTTTCGCATTCAACTATAAAGACAAATATTTTTTCCCATGTTATTGATGCAAAATATCTACCAACTTTGTCATTGTTTAATTCTTCTCGAGAAACCTAACTTATAGTGAGATCTCTCCTATCGTGTCGTAGATCAATGGAAGATCCCAAACTATTCCTTGCATTCAACAATAAAGACCAATCTATACTTTTTCTTGTCACCCTGTTACTGATGCAAAATATCCACAAACTTTGTCGTTAAATTTTTGTTGAAAAACCTAACTAACCACCCTTAACGGGATCTCCTCTCCCATGTCATGGATCAAGGGAAGGATCCCATGCGATTCTTTGTATTCAACAATAAAGACCAATATATACTTTTTCTTGTCATCCCGTGATTGATGCAAAATGTCCACCAAATTTGTTACCGTTTAATTTTTGTCGAGAAACCTAACTAACTACCCACTCAAAAAAAAAAAACCCTAACTAACCACCTTTAGCGGGATCTCCTCTTCTGTGTCATGGATCACGAAAGAATCATAAACTATTCTCTGCATTCAACTATAAAGACTAACATATAATGTATCCACCGACTTTATCATCGTCTAGTTTCTATTGAGAAATCTCACCAACCATATTTAATAGAATTTCTCCTTCCAACCGCGTTTTTTCATCTACAAGACTCGAATATGAAATCTTGTTTAAAAGATTAGATATATCATTCAACTCGGACCAACGTAATGTTGATATTGCCTAGAAATACACAAAAATGTATATACCAAAAAATATATATAGATACAAAATTGCTGATTTTATGAGCTGTAGTTTCATTCATATAGGTTTATTGTTCTCATTCTTCCCCATTCTCTCTTCTTCCTTCGTCCCTAATGCTGTAATTCTCTCTCTCTCTCTAGGTACATTCTCTTTCTCTCTCTACCCTTCATCAACCATCTTCCGCATCCCAATCACCCCTTACCCCTTTCACTTCTTCATTCGAAGCTTTTCCATTCATAACCTTGACCCTTTCTAGGGTCTAGGTTCAATTCTCTTCACCCTTTTCAACCAGCTTCGATTTTCACTACCCTTTTGTTCATTGATTTCATTGCAATTCGTTTTAAATGCATCTGATTTGCGGTTTCAACCATATAGCTTGAGCTCAAGGTTTGAGAAATAAAGACAATTTTTTTTATTGGTTTTATGTGTTTTTAGCTTGATATAAATTCTGGGTTTTGTTTATTTTGTTGTATATTGAATTGGGTTGTTTTGTTTTCTTGATTCTTAGTAGTGTTTATTTGTGTTTAATTTGATTGATTTTGATGTATGATTAGGGTTTTTTAGGGTGACAGGGTTGTTTTATATTGAAGGGTTGTGTTAGATTTTGGAATGGTTTTGGGATTCGTGAATTTGAGGTTGTTTTGTTGGTGAATTCAGTGAATTGATTCAGTGGTATTGAGATTGTTTGTTTTTATGTTTGAATGTGTAGGTGTTGAATTTGGTGTGACTCTTTTGAAATATGAGCCGTAGAGTGAGGAGGAAAGTGGCAAGAAAAGGCAAAGGAAATGCGGTTTCGAGTTGCCCGGAAATTCAAGACGAGGTAGCGGATTTGGAAGTTGGAGGAGTTGTTGATTGGAGGTGTTTGCCTGATGATACAGTAATTCAGCTATTGTCATGTTTGAGTTATCGCGATCGAGCTAGTTTATCAGCAACTTGTAAGACATGGAGGGTTCTCGGTAACTCTCCGTGTTTGTGGAGTTCTTTGGATCTTCGTTCGCACAAGTTTGATGCCAATGTTGCAGCTTCACTTGCTTCTAGATGTGTGCATCTTCAGAAGCTTAGGTTTCGTGGCGCGGATTCTGCTGATGCATTACTTCATCTTCGAGCTAAGAATTTGCGCGAAGTAAGCGGTGACGGTTGCAGGAAGATGACTGATGCAACTCTTGCCGTGGTTGCAGCACGGCATGAGTTACTTGAGAGTCTTGTGCTTGGACCAGATTTTTGTGATAAAGTCACTAGTGATGCTATAAGAGCAATAGCTCATTGCTGTCCAAGTTTGATGAAACTCAGGCTCTCGGGCATTAGGGATGTGAATGCCGATGCTATTAATGCATTGGCTAACTATTGCCCAAAGTTGACAGATGTCGGGTTCATCGACTGCCTGAGTGTTGACGAGCTTGCATTGGGAAATGTGCAATCGGTTCGTTTCCTTTCTGTTGCGGGGACACCAAGTATGAAGTGGAGTGTGGTTACGAATCTTAAGCTTCCTAACCTGATTGGATTAGATGTTTCAAGAACTGATATCGGTCCGTCTGCTGTTTCAAGATTGTTATCCTCATCACCAAGTTTGAGGGTTTTGATTGCTTTGAATTGTCCTATCCTTGAAGAAGAGACTAGCTTTTCTGCTAGTAAATATAAGAACAAGTTGTTGATTTCCCTATCAACCGATATTTTTAAAGGACTAGCTTCTTTATTTTCCGATAATACAAATAGAGGAAAGAATGTGTTTTTGGACTGGAGGACTTCAAAGATTTACAATGATAAGGGCCTTGATGAAATCATACCTTGGCTTGAATGGATGCTATCCCATATACTTTTGCGTTCTGCTGAGAGCCCTCAACAAGGAGGTCTTGATAATTTCTGGGTTGAACAAGGTGCCTCCCTCTTGCTTAGTCTAATGCAGAGTTCTCAAGAGGATGTTCAGGAGAGAGCGGCCACAGGTCTTGCAACTTTTGTTGTAATTGACGATGAAAATGCTAGCATCGATTGTGGAAGGGCTGAAGCAGTTATGCGAGATGGTGGCATACGCCTCCTTCTTGGCCTTGCAAAATCATACAGGGAAGGGCTTCAGTCTGAGGCAGCTAAGGTATTCTCTCTTTCCATTTGTATTTGTCTGGTCCATCTGACCATTTCTAATAACTTTTACTTGTATATATTGTTGGAAAAACTGATACTTATTTGTTAGTATTCTTGATCTATGAAGCATAGACACTTGACACGACTCTGACACAGTGACACCGATAATTATTTTAAAAAATGGAATAATTGAATGTAAACTTGTGTCGGTGTCGTGTGAGATACCGGGCACACCTCCAATTTGAAGTGTCGGGGCTACATAGCTCTCAATAGCCAATGCCTTTTGCATGCATACCCATTGTGCAGTTTATGTTCACTGTGTGATGTCTTTGAATGTTTTGCTTACAAATCTGACTAAAGAAAAACCTTGACAGATGAATATCTGCTTATGTATTCTCTGAACCTTCTCAATTTACAGGCTATTGCGAATTTGTCCGTGAATGCCAATGTAGCCAAGGCGGTTGCAGAAGAGGGCGGGATTGAGATCCTCGCTAGTTTGGCTAGGTCAATGAACAAACTGGTGGCTGAAGAGGCTGCTGGAGGATTATGGAATCTCTCTGTTGGAGAAGAGCACAAGGTTAGATTTTGTATCTGATTTGATTTTTCTTTTGAAATTTAATGCGTACGGTTTGAAGTAAAAGCTGAAGTGGCTTCCATCATAGGGTGCCATTGCGGAAGCTGGTGGAGTACAAGCTTTAGTGGATCTTATATTCAAGTGGTCCTCTACTGGAGATGGAGTATTGGTAAGTTTCTTCATTTTATGATTGTGATCGTGTTTGGTGCCTTTCTTGCTTCATATGTTCAACAATAGAAGTTGTTGTTTTACAATGATTTTTTTTTTCAGGAACGTGCAGCCGGTGCATTGGCTAATTTGGCTGCTGATGACAAGTGCAGTACAGAGGTTGCGTTAGCAGGAGGTGTACATGCTCTAGTGATGCTCGCTCGTCACTGCAAATTCGAGGGAGTGCAAGAGCAGGTAGTAATACTCTCTATAATTTGGGTATCATCTATTTTTGTTACTAAAATCTTTGAAGCTACTTTATTAGGTTGATAATGTCTGCCAATTGAAGATTTGGACTCATATTAGTTGTTTTTCTTCGTTAATGATAATAATTGTTATTTCCTTTTTGCGTGGGAGTTTTTTGTGGGACAGATATTGTAGAAATGGTTGAATTGATTTTTAGCTTCTATTCCTTAACTTGGAAGTTGTAAGGCTTAGAAATGCCCAAGTCCCTTTATTATTCTTATTCGATTTTTGGATTCATTCTATAATATGGCTATCCAATTCCGGTGGAGTTATTTCTATCTTGTGCTTTCCTATCATTGAACTTCGCACATTTTACATTTGTGAAGGTATTAGTTTTTATTTTTTGTGTGTGTCTGTCTATGTGTGCGCGCACATGTGTGTTTGTTTGTATTGAGATAAAAGGGATCGTTTTCAACATTTCATTTCAATTTTGATGGAAATGTGGTCAACATTGTGGTCCATTCTGGTCATTGATCATCTCCGCATTCGGGATAATAAAATGCATTCCTTATTTGTGATCTACCGTAGCTAAGAGGTGCTTCTATTGTTCCTTCCCTATGCATTATGATTTCTTGGTGACATTACTCATTGTGTGTATAATTGTAATTATTGTCCTGTCCATTGTGGTAATGTAACTCTGAGTTGGTGTGGGTTAAATAATATTATTCCTCTTAAACACTAGGCTGCTCGTGCATTGGCAAATCTAGCTGCTCATGGAGATAGCAACAGTAACAATGCTGCTGTTGGACAAGAAGCAGGGGCTCTCGAGGCTCTTGTTCAACTTACGCGTTCTGCCCATGAGGGTGTCAGGTAATCTTCTATTCGTTTTTTACATTTGTGTCGGTTTACTGCCCTATTACTTTTTTATGCCTTTATTGAAAATATAGGAATTAGATGGATACGAGAAAAGGGAGATAGAGGAAACATGTAGAAAATGTATTTTGCCAATGATGCTCTTAATAATTTGATACATAAAAACAAGGATCATAATATTTGTTCTTTGATGGCTTTCTTATTTGTTAATTATGTTTAATATTCTGCCAAGGACCACTGTTTTTCCACAAGTGTTGTCACTTGTCAGATAGTGGCTATGGCATTGTAGCATAGTGGAATTTGAACAAACCGCTATTTTCCGTGATTCACAATTGACAACACTGGTTCAAGTGAGGAACAATTAAATGAAAAGATTAAGGGACATTGCTGGTAGGTTTTGAGTCAAGTTGTGTCCCTGCGTGCACAATTGAAGTTTGTCACTAAGTCCATTGATGTTAGAAATGTTAACCATTCATGTGGTTTCACCTAACAATACAATTGGTTATGACAATTGCTTAGAGTTGAATCCTTGTCACTCTCATTCTTATAAATAAAAAAGATTGACGCACAACCTTTGAATTAACCCCACTTCAATCCTAAAGTGTTCTTACACGAGGGGTGTGTTGTGAAATGTTAATAGGAGTATAACATCATTCATAGCTTATGCTTTTGAGATAGTTGGTTCTTGACAATTTTCCTTCTAGTCTTTGTCATGTACTCTTGTACCTGCAAAAATATTACATTCGTTCCTGTGTTGATTTCACATTTTGTCATATTTCTATAGGCAAGAAGCTGCTGGTGCACTTTGGAATTTGTCATTTGACGATAGAAATCGAGAGGCCATTGCAGCAGCTGGTGGAGTTCAAGCTTTGGTATGTTTTGTGCCTTGCTTAGCTAACTTCTTTTTTCTTTCTAAAGTATATAAACTAATAAGTATTCCCTCTAGTATATGAAAAGCGTCTCCTTAGTCCCTGCTATTAATATGTTAGAGACTAACATGATGAATTTTCATATAGCTTAGGGATTTCTTATAATTTTTATATATTTTAGAGACTAAATTGGAGAGAGAGTGATGCTTTAAGGACTAAATTGAAAGTTAATTCAAATTATTTATCTTTTTCCAAAATAAAATCAATCTTTTTATGGATCTCATGTAATTTGTTTACAATAGCATTTAACATTGTAGAGACTAAAATGTTCATATATTTATGCTTTTACATGTTGGTTTATGTAGGTTACTCTTGCTCAATCCTGTTCTAATGCTTCCGCTGGACTTCAAGAGAGGGCTGCTGGTGCTCTATGGGGATTGTCAGTTTCTGAAGCCAACAGGTACCTTACAGTTCCATTTATATTTCATTCTGACAATATTGCTCTTGTGAATCTTTATCGTTGAGACATTCTCTTAGAACTCTTTCATATATGATGGACTATTGGAGTAGCCAACCAGTCAATGGGAAAATATGATTAGGATCTTTGTAATGATCCTATATTTATTGGGAATTGCTCTATTGGCCCCCACATTGCTGGAAGAAGCCTCCCCATATATCGGAAGATAATTTCCGATGGCACAAACGTATCGGAACCTCTCGGATTCTATGTTCCGATAGGCCTTTTTTCCAGCTTGAGCAACATTGTGCGGGGGGCGCTAAACAGCAATCATTATGCATTAAGCATTTAGGCCTATAAAAAAAAGACTCCATTGTCTAGTTCAAACACACGGTTTCACCATATGTCTTTCAGCTGTCAAGCGCCTATGACAGCAGCTGCCGCCGTCTGCTGGCCCTTGTTCCAGTGATAATTTTAACAACTGATCTCACCACCAGAACCGGCATCTCCCAATTGAGCCATTCCCATAATTACGCCGCCATCAAACCCTTAATGCACTTTCAAGTGCAACTTGAAGCTCTGGCTCGCAAAAAACTTTCCGAGCGCATGCTGGTGTGTTTGAAGCCCTTTCCGCTGCTTCCAATGTGTTTGCGAATCAGAAAGGGTTATTGTTGTCATTCCCCCAATCTGCGAAGCTATACGGTCTCGTCTGATGTGGCATTCCTCCTGTCACTGTTGAGTATTCCTCCTGTCACTGTTGAGTACACTCTGCAGTAATGCCTCAGGTTCGAGCGAATCCTTCTCTTTGCTCCTTCCAACTTACAAGTCCATCATTGTCGGAAACTTACACCCTTAGTAACTGTGCCTCCACCTACAACACTCGTGGATTCCCTTCCAACTCTACTGCCTTCTCCGGCCCTAACACCTACACTAGATCTTGCTATTGCACTCAGAAAAGGTATAAGGTCTACTCGTAATCGTGCTCTTCATTATGTCAATTTGAGCTATCATCGTCTGTCACCTATGCATTTTGCTTGTCTTTCCGCCCTCTCTTCTGTGTCTATTCCTAAATTGCAGGTGAAGCTCTTTTTGATCTTGGGTGGGGACAGGCTATGGTTGAAGAAATGTGTGTTTTACAACAGTGGGACTTGGGATGTTAGTTGGTTTTTACAATTAAAGTTGGTCGTGACAAGACTAGTTGCTAAATGCTATACACATGTATCTGGCTTGGATTATGGAGATACCTTTTTCCAAGTATCGAAAATGACATCTGTTCGCTTGTTCCTGTCCATGGCTGCTATTCGGCATTAGCTTCTTCGTCAACTTGATATTAAGAATGCTTTCCTCCATTGGGATCTAATTGAAGAAGTTTATATGGAGAAACATCTTAGATTTGTTGCTATAGGGGAGTCTACTAGGCTATTTTTCTGCTTACGCATGTCTCTATATGACCTTAAACAATCTCCTCGAGCATGATTTATAAGATTTAGCAATGTTGTTTAGTAGTTTGGTGTGATTAAAAGTGAGTCAGATCACTCAGTTTCCTATTGCCATTCAACCATAGTTGGCATTTACTTTGTTCTGTATGTTGTCGATGTTGTCATTATAGGCAGTGATCCATCATGGCATTGCTCAGATAAATCAACATATTTGTCACCATTTTCAGACAAAAGATAGAGGTGGCAAAATCCAAGGACGGTCTTACAATATCACAAAGAAATCATGTCATTGACATTCTAGAGGAAACAAGTTTGATGAATGCTAAACCTGCCGACACTGCTATGTATCCCAATGTCAAGCTTCTACCAAATCAAGGGGAGCCACTCTCAGATCCAGAAAGATGTAGAAGATTAGTAGGCAAACTAAATTACCTCACTATCGTTCGCCCATATATCTCATTCACTGTTAGTGTGGTAAGTCAATTTCTTAACTAACCTAATAAAGAACATTGAGTTGTCGTTATTCATATTTTGAAGTGCATGAAGGAAGCTCAAAGAAAAGGTTTCATTTATGAGAACCATGGTCATACTTGAGTTGTGGGGTAGGGATACTCATGTAGATTGGAAAAGCTCTCCTGCAGACGGGAGATCCAGTTTTGGGTATTGTATACTCATTAGGGGGCTACCTCATCTCTTGGAAAAGAAGGAAGCAGAATGCTGTTGCTAGATCACATGCCTAGCAGAATAGCAACTCACATGACTCAAGCAGTTACTCCGGAACTTAGATTTGGAGAGGTTACAGAGGTGACTCTCATTTGTGATGATCAAGTTGCTTTGCATATTGCCTCAGATTCAGTATTCCATGAGAGAACTAAGCATATTGAGATAGATTGTCATTTCATCAATGTGTAGAAATCACTAATTTTATTGGCTCAAATGATCAATTGACACATGTTTTCCCAAGTCCTTGAGGAGTTCTCGATAAACTATAGCATGGTGCATATGATTTATCTACTCCAGCATGATGGGGTGTTGAAAAAATGATTAGGATCTTTGATATTGTTCTACTTATGCTATATTATTTGCATTTATTGCATTAAGCCTACACAAAACAGACTTCATTGTGTAGTTCAAACACTCGGGTTCACCATATGCCTTAACATATCTGTAAACCAGTACCTAAAATCTATCAGAATAATTTTTTCACCTGAATAAAGAAACACCGCATGAAGGATTTTGGTTAGTTGCAAGCATGACGTCTTTCAGTGATTCAATCAAGTTTGGATGCGCTAGAGTCACATTGGAAAGAACAGTTGTTGACAACTTAAATGTAGCAGTGGAAACTATGACTTTATGCAGTTACTTTTATGGGAAGGGATGGTGATTGTTTTGTTTGGTTTATTGATAATGTTGGGCTATTGAGCAATTTAAAATGGTTCGTTTTCTATTATAAATACTAGAAAGTTTTAGCATTTCCAGAATCAATTTATGTGATTTTCATTTGTAGTTTTGCATTCTTATTGTTTTGAAATGGAAATGTAACTAAACTAGCAACCAATGAGGAAGAAAATACAAAGACTAACCTATTACGAAATAGACAATTTCTGGATGGAGTTCGACGGAGAGCTAACTCTCGACTAAAGGTTATAGGTAATGGTCGAGACTCGTCTTATTCTACTTAAGTGCAGTTGTACTTGTACTTTAGTTCGATCACATTTCCACAACCTAGTCTCTGTCAATGCTAAATGCTGCCCAAGTTTGATTATATCAACTTATGATTGAACTTCGATTTTTGGGATATTATGTAAAAAACTCAAGTACAACCAAGTAAGAAGCTTTGCTTGTCACCCCCAGTCAAGTGTTTCAGTGGTGGAAAGACCAAACATAGACTATCATTTCATTGAGAAAAATATCCTATCAGGTAGAGGTTCCTATCAATTATCAACTAGCAGATGTCTTCACTAAATTGTGAGACGTTCCTTCTTGTGCAATAAGTATAATTCATATGATCTATATGCTCCAAACTTGAAGGCAAGTGTTGTATGTGTAATTATTCTTTTTTTCCAATATAGTGTTTAGGTTCATTGAGTGTAATCATTTAGATTAATATATATTCTTTGGTCTCTATTGTGAATTTACTCATGGTTTTCTTTTTCTCCTCTTGACAGCATCATAAATAGTTTCCAATCCAACTAAATGATTTTGCCAAAAACATAGAAAAAAGAAGTAGATAGCCTTTTCTGGTCTTTACTTCACAGTTTCTCTAATAAGCTAAATGATCTAGTTCATCGCACCTTTTGTATGTTATTTTTTTTCCCGCTTTCTTGTTTTCTAATACATCCTTACTTTAATGGAAGATTTATAACATTCTGGTGTTATTTGACTAATATATAGATTTGAGTCTGAACAACCAAGTGATAATTGACAATTTCATTTTTTTCATTCGAACATATATATTAACATTAAGTTATGTTGGTCTTTGTTTGCTCAGCATTGCCATTGGACGAGAAGGAGGCGTTGCACCTCTGATTGCACTGGCACGATCCGAAGCAGAGGTAATTTGTTTTCTTGATGTCCAATGTCTATATGTTTATTTGATCAACGTCAGACAGCACATGACAATGTCAGAAAATTATCCCATTTCCGTGCATTGATTAGTTCATCGCCAGTCTTATTAGCAGTTTTTAATGTTGCTTTAGACTATAGTAGAGTAGTAGCTGTATGCCCTTATATTGGTGTGTTCTTCAAGCCTTTTTCTCTTTTGGGTTTGTGTATTAATAATAGTTGTTTATTACAAGTGGTTAAACAGACATAACTTAAAATTTCTGCTAGCCGCTAAGCTGTTGTTAGTATCTTCCTCTTGCTTTTGAGAAAGCAACTTCTATAGGTTATGATAAAAATTTACTTTAGTTATTGCAATGTCAGAAATTGTCACCATATATACTAAACCCTTTCTAACTGTAATCTGATAAAAAAAAAAGTGTTGTAAGTAGTGGCTATAGGTTGTGGAATTTGAACAAATCATTATTGTTCTGCAATGCGCTATTTAGTGAAAAATGTTGTCAAATGGTGGCTATAGAGGCACTATATCACTTTTGTGTCTTGCAATTTGATAAACCGCTATTTTCCTTGATCTGTGAGTGATAACATGATCAAAAGAATATCACACTTGATGACATTGGTGGTATACATACAAGTATAACCATTATGCTAAAGCATGTCTTGGGGGCTGGTGCTGTTGTACTTTTCGTTGCATTAATAGGCTTCCATACAGATACCTGGACATGCTTTGTTTTTTTATTTTTTAATATACTTTAGCCTCCAATGGATAATTCTGTGTATCCTAGTGTGTGCAATTTCTGGCATTCCAGTCACCTTATGTATTTCTTGTCTAACAAGCATTTTACATTGTTTTTCGTCTGTACATAGTTTTCCCATCTTAATATTTTATACATTTCAAATTCTGATTAAACCCAAACCATTCTCCGCTTCCAGGATGTTCATGAAACGGCTGCAGGAGCACTATGGAATCTTGCTTTCAACCCTGGTAATGCTTTACGAATAGTGGAGGAAGGTGGAGTAGCTGCACTTGTTGAGCTCTGCTCTTCATCAGTGTCAAAAATGGCACGATTTATGGCGGCACTGGCGCTGGCCTACATGTTTGACGGGAGGTAATAATTTGATAAAAACTTGCTTGTAACAAACTTAGGGTGCGTTTACTTTCGGTGTTTCCTATGTTTTTGTTACTTATAAAATTAACATTAGAGAAGTCTTACGGAAGTTTTTTTTATTTTGTTTTTGAGAGGAAGTCTTATGGAAGTTTCTGAGAATGCATGTTAATAATAGATCGAATATTTTAAATTCTGAAAAGTTTCATAACACTGTCACCAGAAATGCATTCTCTCTAGTTAGCTTCCGTTTTCTCTTCATCACAATTAGCAGTCCGTTAAAGCCAAGTAGGCTTTAGTTTGACAGAGAGTGTTTGAATATAAGAAAATGATATTAAAATATCATACAGTATTTCGGAGCAACTTAGATTACATTTATTCCACATTTATTATAATTTATTTCCTTAATCAGCATTAGGAGTCTACTATGAGTATAAATAAGGATTAGTACTTTGTCTTCTGCAATAACATACAACATTTCATTCACAAATATCAAATCTACACAGTTCTGAGAAGAAATAACTGCTTTTTTCTCCCAGCTCCCATCAGTAAAATAAATATTAGAAGCAATTGAAAATTGTGAAATGTAGTGTTTAACCGATTAAACTTGATATGATAGACCACTTCACACATATTATTTGAGTATCACGACGTGTTTTGCAGAATGGATGAATTTGCTTTAGTCGGCACCATGTCAGAGAGTGTTTCTAAGAGTGTGGGCTTGGATGGAGCCAGAAGAATGGCTCTGAAACACATTGAAGCATTCGTCCGTATGTTTTCTAATCAACAAGCATTTGCAGCTGCCGCTTCATCGTCAGCTCCTGCAGCACTAGCACAGGTTACTGAAAGTGCTCGCATTCTAGAAGCCGGACATCTGAGATGCAGGTTTGTCTTTCCTTCTAATGCCACTCAAAGTAGCTCTTATTATGAAGTTGTACCTTTCTAACTATGTAGCTTTGTCACTGACATGTGACATGATTACATTCAATTACTTGTACTTCTCAAATTACTACCAGTGTCGTGTTAATGTCGTGTCCAGTGTTTGTGTCACTGCTTCATAGCCAACTCGTATTTAGTCATATTTTCTCATGATTGAAAGCCATTTACAGCAGCCGGAACTTTTGGTATTCTTGGTTTCGGCATAAAGAATAATCTGTTTTACATTTTCAATGCAATAGAACATACAAATTTAATTTTCTCTGGTCATCTTTGTGTACTGAATTAGTCACGTCATTGACAATTTTGAGCAATCATCTTTATTCCGAATCCACACTTAACGAAAACTTAGACCAAGAAATAAATACTTAGCAAGAAATGATATTAAGCTATTCTTTAGTTTAACTTTTTTCTGTATCAGAATGCATCATTCATTCATTCAGTGAAAATGTTAGACTGATCACTCTCGTACATATCTAAATTCATGGGAATTCTTGTGCTCTTATAGTTCTTACTTTCATTGCTATCACATTTTCCCTATCAACCTCACATCATTTTTTTATTTCGAAGATAATTTACCTGATTTTATTTTCACTGTTCCTCAGTGGTGCTGAAGTTGGAAGATTTGTTACTATGCTAAGAAATCCATCGTCTATACTCAAAGCTTGTGCAGCATTTGCTCTTCTCCAGGTAACTATAGCAACCTGCTTGGTTTTCATCTATACTAGGGCTTTAAATAAAGGTCTGCAATCACAATGTGGGTCACTGCGTGATGGTTTTGATATTTGCCGAAACCACAATGTGATGACATTTGAGGCTGTATCGGCTACATTTGACCTCGATACTCCACAACATCAAAGATCAAAATGTGACCGCACCTGTTATTTAAAACCTTGATCTATATTGAGTTTGGATTCTGACTTGTGGTTTTTCTTTCTATTACAGTTTACAATTCCTGGTGGACGACACGCTGTGCACCATGCCAGCCTCATGCAGAAAGCAGGTGCAGCAAGAGTTCTGCGTAGTGCAGCCGCCGCAGCAACTGCGCCTCTCGAAGCAAAAATCTTTGCCAGGATTGTTCTTCGTAATCTTGAGTATCATCATATAGAGCATACTGTGTAGATCAAATGCATCTGTTGTTTAAACCGTCCATTTTCTAAAACCATATTAAACATTGTGAATCTGTGATATTTTTCACATGGACACAAATCACCGACTTGCCATAAGAACACTGCTCACTGATCTTTGTTGAAAGTGAAGCGAGTTATAAATTGACAAGGTTGGTTCTCTTTATCTATGAACTTTTTTTTGTAGAACTTCTTAGTGAAGTGTTCTTATATGTTGAGATGTATTTCTAGCTCTTCTTGTAACAATATTTGAATGTCAAGGCTAAACTAGACTAGGCAAATTGGTATAAATTTTATGGCCTTGATTAATTTTTCTCTGTATTATTTATGTACTATTATGAGTTTAGAGTTACTTTAAGAGATTTACTAAAGGTGTTTTGGTTTACTTTAATTATGAATTACCCCATTTATTTGCAATAGAATCTCAGTGGAATATGCATTTATAATATTGCTTTGATTTGGCTCTTCATTTCTAATAGTTTTTTAGTCTACATTTGATGGTGAGTTTAGCATAATCATGGTGTGTCATTGTGATTTTGGCAAAAGTTACACTTTAGAGTTTTAACTAAATCACAATGTCTTGGTGATTTTGTCAAACTTACAATGTCGTGATTTTGTCGAATTTACCGACTTTCCAAACAGTCAGCCATTACTAATTAGATAAAACTTGTTTGAATCAAGAAAATATTTTATTTGTCATTATTCTTTGGTATCTATTTGAGCACTGTGAGGAGTTGGGGAACAATAAAATTTTAAGGTTAAATTTGGTTTTTTTGAAAGAAAAGTTTAAGTTTGGTTTTATTCACTTCAAATTTTGCACAATTTATTTTGGTATACACTCGAGGTAGAGAATAGTATTTTTTTTCCTTCTAATTTAATCATATTTTCATTTTTAAATATAATAATTTTTCTGACGTGTAAATTTATTATTAGACCTTTGTAAGTATACTGGACAAATCATATGTAGAGGTTTATTCGTTAAATATTGTTGCTACTCTGCAAGCCAATTGGTTAACAAATCATGATAAAGATAGAATCACATTTGACAGGTGCAGAAAAGTGATTTTAAATATTGCTTGTAAAAAAACTTAAAAATATTGTTTTTGAAGGAAAAAAACTTGTTAAGTTTTTAAGTTTTTTTAATTCAATATTAGTAATAATAGTTTATGAAATGTGTTATTTATAAGCTTGTTAAGGTAGTTTATGAAGGTACATTTTTTGTTAGTGAGAATTTATGGATTAAGATAATAGCTTATTTATTTGCATAAGTTATTTTTCATAAGCTCAATCCAAACGGGACCTGAACATCATACGAAGATCAAAGCACTTTTTTTTTACTCGGATCAAAGCATAGACAATCTCATATAAACTCTAAATTTGCAGCTATATAATCTTAGTAATAATATTTTTTTCTTATTTCAAAAGAGTGGACAATATGTTTGTTAAATCAAATTTGATTCAAATCTTTTAAGTATAGTATTGAGTTCAAGATTTGTGGATGAAAAAATGTTGCTGAAAGATGATTCTTTTAAATAGGCACCCCCATTGTCCATTGTGGAGTGAAATTTATTGGTGCTTATAGAGAATGGTGCCTATATAAGCACCTTCTCTCTCTTCATTTTATGTGTGAATTTCAATTAATATTTTCCAATGAAATAAATGAGTGTTTTGGAAATGTAATAATACAGAGTTATTAGTGGGACCTATTAATAAATTTTGTTGTGGTGCTGGGTTGGAGAAATTGAATGCTTATTATTGACATTAAAAAGTTATAAAATAAATGATGTGTACATGTAGGATCCACTTAAGCATCCAAATAGGGGAGCTCCATTGTAGATGGTTTTAGTCATTGACAAAATTGGTAAATACACAACACTTATAGCATGTTTAACAAAAGAAATAGTCAAATCATGGAATCTTGATAATATTCAATTTTATCAACTGAGCAATCCTTAATGACAATTCATTTCTTACTTATGGAGTTATGGTAGGTTACAACTTTCTTTATCTAATCTATTCTTTCCATGTGAGATGGAAATGGATTTTTTATCGCTGCAACAAAGTAAACGATTTTAATCGTTGTTTAATATTAGAGGTTAATTTTTTAAGAGAAATGTTAACTTGTGCCCTTAGGACATAAGTTAAGAAAAATGCTAACTTCTTCCCTTAGGATAGTAACTTGTTAGATGGAAATAGATTTCTTGTCACTGCAATCGGTATATGATGTGAGTCATCTGATTTCTATGTAACAACTTAGATGGATTGACTACATTGACCTAAGGAAATTTCGAGTAAAGAAAATCCATTGTCTCTAACCTTGGAGTTATTTCACAACAATTGAAGAAAGAAAGAAAAAATCATACTATGGGAAACATTACACTAATAAAAAATATATATTGCTAAGTATATATATTAAATACGAGAGAAAATCAAAGCTTTTGTTCACTTTGCGACAAGTGATTTTTGGTGGAGGCAGGAGCTTATAGCCAAGTCGTTGTGCAATGGCAATTAAGAGTGAAATCAACTAATGGATCTTCTTAGCTCTGCTTGCTTTATTGTAGATGATGACTTCTCATAATGCTGTCTTCATCAATTACTGAATAATAAAAAAACCATAAGCAATAGATTTGCAATTAAATATAGTAATCAACAAAAAACTATTTGAAATATAAATCATAATTTTTTTTGGTGTTCCGTCTATATACGATGTCTTTTGCTATGTAATTTTCGTCTTACCGATCTCTGTTTATCTTGCACAAAGACTTAGTGATAAAAACGTGTTAGTGATAATCATGACATTTTCTATGACTGTTTTATTGTATTTCATGGTAATTTTATTTAGACTCCTACTTTATAAATTGTATTTCATAAATATTTTAAAAAACATCCAAATATCTATAAGTATTTACATATCATCAAAATATCTATAAGTTTACCTAGTTTATCTAATTCACCAATAAAGTTTAAGTGAGTTGGATCTCAAAGACTAACCAAAATCGATGAACGCTTTAAGATTTAGATTACGCTAACATGCACTTACATATTATTCACTAACAAGATTCTTACACAATGGCAACATAATTCAAACCCTGATCCTTATGAGATATGAGTTGAATCTATACCAATTACATTACCCTAAGAACAACTAACATTGGTACACAATATTTGTAGTATTTCTAACATTGTTTAAAAATATATGACATTTGAAACTTTAAGTTTCACTTTGTCAAAAAAAAAACATAAAAGTAGCTTTAAGTTTCATCATCATATAGACAATAGTTTCCACCTTTAAGTTTTCTGATCAAAACAAGAAACAAGGTTTCATTTATGGCCAATTATAAAATAATTTGAAAGAGCTAGGAATTAAATACTAACCTTAGGCCATTATGTTTTAATATTTGTAACATACTTGAGTAGCATGTCAACAACTTCTGTTGAGACCTTTGAACCTGATTGCTTTAAGTCTCCAATCTTAGCATCTGTCTCTTGATCAAGCCTTTTTACATTTGATCCAGAGTTCCCAGTTGTCTAAGGAAACTCAATCAATACCAAATAAATAAATTTCTTTAATCAAATAAAAATTGGTCACTCTTATTTACATTTTGCAATGAGGCCTTAGATATCAAATAAAAGTTTATTGTTGTGGGGCTATGAAGCACGGATACAGACATGAACACGATACATACACTGCTAATAATTTGAAAAAGTCACATAATTCAGTGTAATTATAAGTGTCGGTATCGGACACAATACGTATCTGACACCGGAACACGCCTAATCCGAGGAGTGTCCGTGCTTCATCGATATGCAGTGATAGTAATTTTTTTCCAAATGCATTCAATAAAATCTCACCATATATATACATATTTATGAAAATGTTTTAGGATCTATAACAACAAAATGTATGAATAAAAATATTTACTAAACATGCAAATCAAATTTATATATAAATGTGTGTGCATGTATACCTCTGTTAGTGACTTTTGATATTCTTCTTCCATGTGAGATCTGTATTGAGCTGCCTCCCTTTCAGCTTCATCTTTTGCTTGCTTCAACCTTTGAGTCCTCACTAACAATTTTTCATTCATTTAATCACATTAGTTAAAATTATGGCTAATTATTTTTGGTTAAATCTAATTCATCCTCACAGAATTAACTTATAAGGTGAAGAGTGCATCCCACTTATGAACACTTCTTTAGACCATATATTTTATACAATGTCAGATTACGAATAGGTTCTCTTATGCTCAATATTAGACACTTTAAAAGTGACCCGAGCGACAAAGTAGTATGCGTGTTGGGTACAATAAATCATAAAAAGACTCTTTGCATCGTTTTGGAATATGGATTGGACCTATCTCAACCTCACAAAACTAACTTGTAAAGTGATAAATGTTTCACCTATAAACGTTTTCCAAACTGCATCTCATTTAATGTGCGACTCAACGGCGATCGAAGACGTATTTGGTGTCATACATGTGTCCGTATATGTGATTATATTCGGCTAAATGATTTTCACAAACTAGTACCGGTGTCAATGTGTCAGTGTCATATCTAACTATGTGTTTGTGTTAGTGCTTCATAGTTTGTACGACAAAGATACATGAATAAAAAACATTCGATCTTACAATTTCTTGCATTTGAAACAATGTGCTGGGCTTCTTGTTCAGCAGTTAGAAGCATTTGAATGCCACCTTGACCTTTAAAGGGATCCATGGTAACTATAGATCAACAAAATCAACATTCATAGAAATCAGAAAATATGTATAGTTTGAAAGAAACATATATACAACTTTCGTTAACATTCAACAATTATAAAATGAGAAAAGCAAAATAGTTTGAAGAAACATAACATCAATTTCTTACCAAAAGAAAGGAAACTTTTCCAAAATAAGTTGTTGGAGGAATATTGAAGAACTTTGATATCATTTGATGGAGAAATTGTTCTCAAATATTAATTGTCCGAAAGTAATGCAAATATAGTTTTGTTACATACCAAGTCAAACTGCGCACTTTGTGTGATGGGATCGGAAAATGATTTATGAAGGCATAAAATATTACGACTCTTTCTAGTCTCACCCTATATAATTTCAGTTACACCTAAATTTACTTAAAATTTTACAATAATACCAAAATCGCCCTCTCCATGTAAAATTCTGAAAACCCCTTTTTCACGATCATTCTGAAGCTTCACTCTCTTTCACCCACAAACCGGCATAGATGTGCAACCAAGATCAAAGTTTGAATCAACGTCTTTTTCATTGATCAATACTCTATTCATAAAGGTTAGTGAATTTCATATCGAAGAGTTTCTATTTTTTTTTAATCGGCAAATATTATTAAACGCCATCCCTGCAAGACGCAAGGTATGGACGAAACAAGATACAAATGGTGCCACATATAGACGGTAAACCATAAACACCTAAAAACACCCCTGGAGATAAACCCACCAAAACACATCACCACCTAAAACAGACTCCAAAAAAAAAAAAAA
>Ga0228710_1005836_pt1 | contig 18972 bp, 12 predicted proteins | sample MedpolnodulmetaG_FD_177995 | JGI IMG/M metagenome (GOLD analysis project Ga0228710, IMG submission 177995) | Root nodule microbial communities from Medicago polymorpha collected in Santa Monica, California, United States - pink nodules | ecosystem: Host-associated > Plants > Roots > Nodule...
TCCTTTTATCCAACAAAAAAAAAAAAAACTTTAACAGTGTAATAATAAAATCAAATGGTACACCTTTAGCAAAAAGAAAAAAAAAGGGAACAATGAACAAGAAAATTAAACCAAAGCAATTTTTTTCATGTTCGAGTTTAAATTAAACCAAATAAATCATCTTCTATTGGTATGAGTATTGTCGGTGTAGCAAAATATCAAACTTAAAGTCCTTACTATCAATTTGATTTGTTTTAAATTTCGTGAATATATATACACATACATACGTACAAAAATACAAATCCAACCAAATTGAGCAGTTTGCTTCGATTTTTCTGTCTACCCAAATTGAGCCCTTACATACCTAAATATGTTTTCTTATCCGTACAATATAATCGTATATATTATTAATTGATTAAAATGTGATGAATATTAGTATCTTCCCCATACAAGCAACGTGAAATCTATTAAAATTTCTAGAATAATTTATATTTTAAATAAAATGTTACAATGCATTTTGATACATAGATAAATTTCGTGTCCTTTTCAAACAAACTTATTTTAGTACTAACACCACACCGGTGAGAAATAGAGATTGAAATACAAACCCTTTAATCTTCTACCCGGAAACATTTCCAACTTCCCTTCCATGAATGACCATCTTTTTTTTTAAGGCAAAATAGAAAATATATAAAATAAAGAGAGGAGATACAAAGACTGGGGGACATTAGACCTGACCCAGAAATAACCAAAACGGGAATACATCGTGATAAATCAGTCCATTGGATCTACTCTAATCTATCCTAACAAAATTCACTAATCATAGGCGCAACCCAACGAACCCGCGTACGAGCACGAAACCAGATTACAAAAAAAGATGAATAGTGAATATCTGGGGATAATAGTTAAAGTGTAAGCATGGTGAATGGATTAACCGCCAACACGGTAACAAAATCCAAGTGCCAACAGCTCCCTGGTCAACAGCAAGCATAAAAGCTCTTTCGAGCCAAACAACATGTAAGAACTCAGATCGAGGGATGAGTCCAAAATGTCAGTAACCATACCCTTTCGGGTTTAACGACCCAAACCCTTTTGGGTTTTTGTTTACAGAACCATACCCTTTTGGGTTTTTGAAACAGAACCACTAGAACGAGGTCAAAAGTCCAAATCCACCCAAACTCTGAATCAACAAAACAACGAAAACAAACAAACCGTCGGCTCACAAACACAAAAGCTCGCCGGCAGCAACAACCGACGAAAACGAACAAAACCGGCAAGAAAAAACCATTGCAGAAGATTAAACACCAAACCAAAACCAACAGCAACCAAGGTCAAACAACCACCACAACAAACCACCACACCTCACGACCCTTGCGACGGCGAAGCATCCAAGAGAGTCACGCCGAAGGAGGATTAATCGCGTGGTAAAGAGGCTACAAGCAGGGAACACAACCCACAAAGTCAGTGTTGGCAGATCTGGAGCGAGCAAAACTACAAACGGCGACAAAAGTGACGACTCCACCGCATAGCACAGCAGCCCCGAACCAGAAAAAACAAACATCTATGGCAGAACCACAACAGAACCGTACCCAAGACACGAATCTGACAGATGAAGTTGATCTGGAACGAAGAAAACTACGGCCAAGAAGGGCGTCGGTGGTGCGGAGATTGAAACTCATCATATTTAGGGAAGTTGTAACAATCTTGGATTTTTTTTTCCTGTTATAATAGTTAAGAGTAGTTGAGTTCAACAACATATTTAGGACTAGAAATGACAAATAGATTTGCCTATTGATTTTGTTGATCAACTTTCTGTAAAAAAAAATAAAAAAAAATAAAATGATTAATGATTATCCTTTCTTCTTGTTGCAATTGAAAATTTTATCACTTGCCAGAATCAACATGTTAAAATACTCACTTGATACTCCCTTCAGTCTCTATTATAAAAGAAAATTCACTTTTTATGTTCAATTGAAAATGTTGTATTATCCTTTCTAATATAGACTAAATGTATTATTTATCTAATAGAGTCTGGAGTAGTACGTCTTTGGTATCCTCTAAGTATTTATTGATTCCAAGATGTTGAATTAATGCCCCAAACATTTGGATTGATTTTTTGATAGCAATTGAAAATGATTTTTGGAGAATACACAATGAAGACTTGGTTGATGAATTTACTTCAAAAAGTGTTAGAAGGATGACTCTTTTTAAATAGCTAGAAGATTTATCTTAGTTAGAAGTTGTATTTTGATGTATTAAACATGGTTCGTTTTCGAAGTTGTATTTACAATTTAAATAAAAGATTACTCTTTTTGAGTTTTTTTGCTTCTTTTTATAAGGGGATCAACTTTTAAGATTAGAACATGGTCTTTAAATTGTTTAAGACGTCTCTCTTTATCATGTCCTAACATTTCTCCTTGAATTTTACAATGACACCAAGACACTATTTGGAATGCGTGGTTTTCTCCCAAGCCGAAGTTTTATAATTGTCGAGCTATTTCAACATTCAACGTTCACCTTGATCTCTACCTTTTGTTCATCCCATTTTTTGCCACCTAAACCATTCGTCTTTCAAAATAGTTTGGCAAGAGACCTAGCCGCCTCCACCAAAGGCATAACCGTCACTTTTCTCCTTCATCCTTAGAGAGAGAGAGAGAGAGAGAGAGAGAGAGAGAGAGAGGGAGGTGATTTAGAATCATTTTTCCCTTTGAAATCACCCCTCTTAATCCATTTTTCTTCTCCTTCTATCCAATTAAGTGATTTTTCACAAATTTTTTTATTACTGTTTGTGATTTCGTCATCTGAGCGCAACGATGTTGTATTGTTCGTTGTTTTGGTGCGACATTTTGATTTTTCTATCTTGTTGCAATGTTCGTTTAGTTTAAATTGATGGATTCTCTTCGTTTGATGTCCATTACATTCAAGCAATGACTTTAACATCTTCAATGTTATGATATGGAGGCATTAATATTCGAGACACCTTTATTTTGTCACATTTGTATGCATCATCCTGTTTTTTGTTATAAACTTGGATGTTGAGTTTGTTTACTATTTTATCATGTTTTGTTTCAACGACTTTGAAATTTGTATTGTTCTTGATCAATGTAATTTCTACTAATTTGAGTGAATGAATATTGCTTTTAGTCAGATTTTTTTCTTTCTTTCTAGCATTGTTGCAACTGCCAAATCTGATGTTAACATTGTTTCTGGCCTTTTGAGAGAAAACTTTTTCCTCCAAAGGTTTTCCCTTCTACAAAGCCAGTGCTCTAATCACAATATTAAAAAATATTTTCAATCACAATTAACACTAATCCTCAATGAATCATCTATATCCTTGTACTCCTATTTTTACAAGTATTTTCTAACGAATAACTGTTCTAACAACTCTTAACACTCTAATCATCCTCTATTCTTTATCCTAGCAAAACTATCATAAAACTTTACATAAGCATATTCTAACTAGTTTGACTAATTGATAATCCACACAGATTCTACACTCGAGTTATAAAATTATTTCCAACAAAAAAACAACCAGAGTAAGACGGGGAAAAGAATATGAGGGAGATGAAGGTGAAAGCACCTCTCTTGTTTTATTATTATTATTATTATTTTGCAGAGATAGATGCTTAAGGAGTTAATGGCGAACATTATGAATACAGATATGTTAAGAAGGGAAACAAACGTTGAGCAAACCAAGATACTTAGGTGAGATGACTCAAGTAAATGGGGCCGATCAAGTTTTTTAGGGTAACATCTGAAATAGACATCCAATAAAACAATATTTGTATATGGTTCAGATGTGTACTTTCAAACAAAAACACGATTTCCCCCATCCGAAAATACACTTCCGATGATATCATGTGTAATATCTAAGAAATGTGGTCTTGGTTAAGTTGCTCTCTAATAACAATGAGTACCTCATGTAACCAAAGGCTAAACTCCCCCCTCTCCCCTATTCACCAAGAAAAGGTAATTTTTACCTGTTTGAAGAAGCAGTCATACCTGAAATTTAAACTTTTTTAATGAAGGAGCGGTTTATTATCTGGTGCCAACTACAACTACACCAAACAATGCCATAAGTTGATTATAGTTGGTGTGTGTGCACACGAAGTAAACAAAAGATGGTTTCACCTTAATGTGCATGCCTAAAAATCAATTTACAGTCACATGAATGTCATAAAGTTGACATAACCAGATAACCACAAAAACAAGCCTTCCATTTATAATTACAAAGAACCTGGTTTACTAGAAATGCCAGGACATTTTAAAGATTCATGTGAATTTTGGTTTAAGCTTAGGGCCATTATTTTGATGCACAGGACCAAGCTTTTGAATCCAATGGAGAAGCCCTTTCTTTTGATCTGGGCAACGAGGGTTCTGCACCAGAGTCAGGGTTCCATCGCGGGCAAGGGATGATTCAAATTGCTCCAATACCTTGACAATTTGCCAGAAATCAGGCCTCTTATCCGGTTGCAACGACCAACATTGCTCGATCAAAGCTCGCATCGCAGGTGGGCAGTTTGAAGGAATAACTGGCCTTAATTTCTGAAGAAATACAATACCACATAACAGAAATATCAGAACTACAAGGTAAACTCAGTTAGAATCATTAGTGTTTCCCCATGGTAAAAATCTAGGAGGATCGTTAATGGAGCATGTATGAATTGTCTAACTGTAAGCCAGGCAAATCTTTAATTGTATCAATTTCAGTTTGCAAATCATTAATAGTGAACAAAGGTCCGGTTCTAGTACTGGGTACAGATATGGAGACATAGTACGAGATTTTTAATGGTATGTGTGTTAATTGTTAAAATAAATATATGTAAAACAAATCAGAATATTACTGAGAAATATATATGGCAGGAAATAGGAAAATGATAGTTGAATATTAGAAAATAGGGAAAGAATCTACAAGCTAATAGAAACAGTATCAACATTATCAATAACAGTAACAGAAAAAGTTTAATTTTTTCAATTTATTGCTAAACGACATTTTTTATTTATTGGAATGCAAGTACGGATAAGTAGGAACCAAATAGTACCCACGTATGTCCAAATCGGGTACCCAACTTTTTTGTCCGAAAAACATTTATAGTACGTACACATAAGTACGCGCTTAACCAGGACATGTATGACATTAATTTAGGAGCACCCATACAGAATGAAAATACAAGAGAATCATTGATGCAGTATGCATGGTCTAATTACAATCTAAGAGAATCAATAATTGTATCTTTTCCATGTTGGCCATTCATAAAAGATACGAAACAACCGTAAGTTTCAAAAGAAAAGAAACCGTGGAAGACAAGCAAAGCTTTGGAGTGGAAAAAAGGGTTGTAATGCACAAAGAACAATTTGTTAAAAGCCAGGAAAATACAGGACCTACACAAAGAGTACTATAATGAAGTTATATAGTATGTTAAAGAGAGTGACATTCACATTACAATCCTAGATGATTTGAATACACAAAGGAACATACCTTATTCACAACAGCAAAAGCAGCCTGGATTGGATTCATATCCTCGTAGGGAATTGTTCCGGTCAACATTTCCCATAAGATAAGCCCAAAACTGTACACGTCAACCTTTCTCCCATATGATTTCCGTTTGATCATTTCAGGCGCCATCCAACGGTAGGTGCCAGGATCATCTGCCAATAAGTCACATACTGCCTCCTCACAAGCAATGCCAAAATCAGCAAGTTTAAGGCGAAAGACTTCATCAATGAGGACATTCTCTGGTTTAAGGTCTCTATGAATGACACCTTGAGAGTGTATATATGCCATTCCACGAGAAATATCAAGAGCAAAAGCTATTAGCTTCTGTAGAGGAATAGCTTTGTGCTCCAACTTATGCAAATATGCCCTCAAGGAACCTTCAGATAGATATTCGGTGATAATACAATAAACCGGTGGATTTCTGCTTGCAGCTATGAACTGTAATCAGATAAAAATATATAAGGAAATATGTACAAATTAGCAGCCTCGCAGATTATCTCAACATCATATGAACTACACAATCAGACCACAATAAATGAGAAATGATCTCTTGAAATTAATTATTTTAACGATGGAAGGATCAAATCCAGTAATAAGTACAAAAAACGGATACCGCAATTTTATATAGTAAGGAATAAGAGATAGTTATCCACGGCGGATATCAGAGCGTAGTGGCCAACCTAAAAAATGCTGTTGAGGGATAGCTCATAGTAAGATGGCCACTATTCCAAATTTTTCCATGCATATAAAATAATTAATATTATATAAATGCTCAAAAATTAAAATCATACTCAAAATTCATGAAATATTCATAAAAAAAACAATGAAAAATCGCATATCATGGAAGTAAAAACCATAAAATAAAAAAATAATCAAGAAAACAAACATGTTTAAGCATCAATGGTTTGAAGTAACTAAACATGAAAATTCAATAATAAATTACTGATAAAACAAGGGCTTTTTCAGAAGCATGTAGCGGCTGCAAGCAGCTGCGATTTAGGCCACTATGGCGCACTATAGTTGCTTAGGATAACCTGTAAGTTACAGGCTTACAATTGCAGCCGCCGCCGCCGCTATAGCTAACTATTGACATCATAGGAAAATGTTCCAAATAAGCATATATACATTGCAAGAAAAAAGAAAATATGTTATCATCACCTTTATGACATTTCGATGATGCAGGCGAGATAAAAGGGTGACTTCTCTAACAAACTGATTCTCTAATTTAGAAGCCAACTCTCCGTTTTCATCATCATCAGGTACCCTAATGATTTTAACAGCTACAGACTCCTCCTTATATACACCATGATAAAGCCTACTATGAGCACCATGAGCGAACTTATGGCCAAGAAACAGCTTAGACATGTCAATAGTCCACTCCTCAGCTGTTTCCAAAGCAGTGACCTTTCCACCACCACCACCGCCATTTTCAAAATACTTACCCCATGAACCATCCTTGCTAATGTCCTTGGCCATCTTTTGCCCATTTGGACTACTAGAAAGGAATTTCGTACTCGATACCTTTGGTGATTCTCGAGTATCCTTGTTCGACACCTTTCCCATAATTCTCTTGTCCCTCCTAGGACCAGGCGTTGAGAACCTCTTCTGCTCATGTCTAGCTTCTCTGAAGACATCATTAAGAAAAGTTTCGGGCAAAGGTGACAAAGATCTCTGCTTGTTGGTTAAAAGGTTTTTCTTAACATTCGAAGAAGGTCTTGAATTTTGTTCCGATTGTTCGCGGATTGGAATGTTGTTCAATCTAGATGTATCCAAACGATGACACACTGTCTGAGAGTATTTCGCCCTCCTTAACCATGAACTAGTATTTTCCTCCATCTTACCTTATTCACAAATTACTTTCCTTCTTAAAAACAAAACTCATCCAACTTATCTAGCTGCAAACAAGGTCATAAAACTAGATTGATTTTTTTCTGACCCGTCAACAAAATTCACCAGAAAATTCACAAAAAAACTGACTTTTCCATCATTTACAAAAAGAAGATGAACATGGTTCAATAATAGAGACTCTAATCAACCAAAAACTTAACCTTTCCGTAATCAAAACAGTCACCACCACCCCCTTTCTAGTCAAAATCCCACCTTCTGTAAAAGCCTGAAAAATCAAACATAGATACAATGAACAAAAACATTAAAAAAAGAAAGACAAAAAAGAAAACACAATCATGTTCATAACAAAAAAACAGACATGATTATAACCTTAAATGTCTACAAGAAAAGCAACACAAAAACACACATCATTGTATTACAAGAATCAAAACACATTAAGCAGATCAAGATGACCCTGATGGAAAAAAAATCCAGAAAAACAAATTTCAATGAAAAAAAAGATATTTTTATGAGAAATAGTGATAAGATATTAGTACCTGAAAGGTTTCAAGGCTTTCACCGAAGGGGAGAGAAATCAAAAAATCAAATAGCTATGGTAGAAAGTGGATGAAAGGGTGTTTGTGTTTTTGTGTGTAAGGGCTTTTACATTGGCAAAGCCATAGAAAGATGATGCACCTAATTCCATCTTTTTGCACAAAAGAATGAAAGAGAAAGACAGGTGTAGAAACTCTATTTTATTTTTCCATAATAAATAAATATTTATTGACTTGTAATAAATAAAGTAATTAATTCATTCATTAAATATTTTTTATGGTTCTATTCATGTACCACATACATTAACTTTTGTTAACATAAATACTTTTATTAACATGATCGGAAGAAATATTATTTAAAAATGTAAATATGGTAAGGTGAGTACAAGGATAACAATAGATATGCATGATGTTGGGAGAAAAATGGTGACCGTATGTTTGAGAAGAACTGACCTGGGGAGGGTTAGTAGTGATGTAGTTGGTTTGGGAATTTGGAATTTGGAATGGTGTATGTTTGATGAGGTATGTTCCTTTGGATTGTTTGTGGGTTAGGGATATGTTGTGTAGGTGTTTGTGGGTTAGAATGAAATGAAATGTGGGCATTGGCATTGATTGATGATAATAATGATGCATGTGCAAAGGGACATGGTGATGATGGGTTAGGTTAAAATGTGATGGTGGATTGTGGGACCATTAGGGAGAAAGTCAGAAAAAACGGAAACAGATACTATACTGTATTTTTGGACTTATACTATGATCGATATGTATTTGGTTTTCAATTTTGGATCAATTAATATTTTTCTGTTTGTTTTATTTAGTTTTATCGTGATTTTTAAGAAGCTATAAAACCAAGTTCAAACAAACATCAAGTTGTTCTTTTCTAAAATCGATTTTGCCTCAACAATTGACTCTAATTTAAAGTTAAAATTTGTTGTTTTTGATTTTATTATTTATTTTAACACTGAAATTTATTTCTCAACTCATTTCTACATGAATACACACCAAATATAAACCGTTTTATTCTACTAACTTTTCAACATTATCAATTTTACAAAATTAATACATTTAAAATCAATGATTTTTATGGCAAAACCAGACATTTTATCCCATGTTACAATACTCTTCAACAAATTCAAGGATATTAAAAAAGTTGTTGGAAAATAACTTTATCAAATATATGTTATTTTTATATATTCACCTTTACGATACTGATATCATAATAGAGAGAAAAATAATTTACTTTTCTCATTCAAAAACGAAATAAGATGTTTTTTTAAAGACATTAATAATACGTGTGAAGTTTTGAAAATATTTATATAAAATAATAATAAAAGTTGAAAAAGAAGCTGGCTCGCCTGGTTGGTATGGTAATCATCTTAAGGTATACCCTAGCCGGCACAGGTTCGAGTCCTAGCAAACAGGGTTGTGTTTAGGGATTGAAACGAACAAAAGTTGAAAAAAAAGTTTATAATTAAAGACAAAGGAAGTATTTCTTTTCTTTTATAGTCAATAATACATATACAAAAAAAAACAATTTAAAATGAAGTATATTCAAATTTGTAACATAATATTGATTTTTTTTTTTACAAGTTATACTTTTTAATTAATACCACATTTACTATTTTTAATTTAATATTTTTCACTTTACAATATAATATATTGACAAGATTAATTTTATAATTAAATAATTAAATTTAAATTGTTAACGAGCTTCACAAAAACAAATTGTTAATGAGAATTTGAGTTCAATTTTTTGGTAGAATTATTATTGATCAAGTTTTACATACCTAAAAATCAAAAGGTTAACACAAAAGAAATAATTTTATAAAATTAATTTAATTTTTTTTCTTCTGATAAGGTTATTTTAATGAAACGACTATACCTTATTTATTTATTTTTTTGGGTACAACTTTATTTATTTATTTTTTAAGAGCTCAACAAAAAAGATGAAGATAGAGAGAGATATTGAAAATGGGTGTGAGTGGTGAAGGAATCCAAGTGTCGCTATCGTAATGAATGAGGTACAGATGAGAATTGTTAATGTGTGTTATGCTATTTTTCGGGAGAAAAGACGAAAAAGGTTAAATTATTTAATGAGAAGAATTGTTATGTTCTGACTTTACTAATTGGAGGGTACGGTTCGCACGGATGCATTATGTACTTACTCGCTTTGGTAGGTTGGTGCTAAAGTATGCAACTTGTTGTGTTGTCACCGGCAGAGCAAATTTTGTAGTTGGGCTAAGCTTACCAAAACCTGCACATTTTATTTATAAGACCATATTTGGTCATAACTACCTACACCATCTTTTCTGCTATTAACAATCTCTTTCTGTTTTCTTTTATTTAAAAAGTTAATAGGTCTTTACCCCTCTAATATAGGCCACTATTGGTTTTGCCCTTATAAAAAAATTTCTTGGATTTGGTCGTTGTAAAATTATTTTGTTTTAGAATACCCCCTAGGCTAGCTGACTGTGCATTTTCGCTGATGTGGCATGTTGCGTCACGTTTTTTAGTTGACGTGGCGCGCCGACTGTATTATTTTTTTAAAGGGTACACGTGGCATTTGTGATTTTTTTTAACAAAAAATTCTTAAAAAAATTTTAAAAAAAAGAAATATATTCTGAAAAATGAAAAATAATGAAAAAAATTCTGAAAAAATTAAAAAAGTAACGGAGAAATTTAAAAATTCTGGAAAAATTAATGAAAATGATTAAAAAATGAAAACAATTTTGAAAAAATCAATAAAAATGAAAAAAAATCTGGTAAAATGAAAAATAATGAACAAAAATCTAGATAATTTAATCAAAAAAATTTGGAAAAATTAAAAAAATGAAAACATTATGGAAAAAATTAATATATATCGAACTTTTCAAAAAAATTATAAAAAAAATTTGAATTAAATTAAAAGTATAAAAAATATTCGAACTAAGGGCTTATCATATAAGTTTTTTTTTTCCAATATGAACTTTTGTATTAAAAAGTTTATTTTATTTTATTTTATATACAAAAAATAAAAATATTGGAAAATATTTTCATAATTAAAAAAACATAACATTAGATCATGAAGAATAGAATTAAGGGCTTGTTATTCAACAGTATAACATGACTTATATACCGGTGTCAATCAATATCCATTGTATCATGTTGTTCATCTAGATTATATTTTTGAATAAAATAAAATTCTAGAAATTAATTTTTCAAAATCAAAATAATTATATAATATAAAATTTTTGATTTTTTTTTATAATTTTAATTTAATTCAGATTTTTTTTATAATTTTTTTGTAAATTTCGATATATATTAATTTTTTTCCAGAATTTTTCCTTTTTTTTATTTTTCCGTTATTTTTAAATTTTTATTAATTTTCCAGAATTTTTTTTTTCGTTTTTAAAAAAAAATTAGAATTTTTTTTATTTTTTTAAAAAAATCCTCAAATGCCACGTGTACCCCATAAAGAAATAAAAAATAAAAATAATTATACAGTCAGCGCGCCACGTCATCTGAAAAAGTGACGCAACATGTCATATAAGCGAAAATGCACAGTCAGCTGGCCTAAGGGGGTATTCTAAAACAATTTTTTTTTACAAGGATCAAATCCAATTTTTTTTTTATACAGGGGCAAAACCAAAAGTTGCCTATATTACAAGGGGTAAAGACCTATTAACCATACTTTAAATATCATTTTTCTCGTCTATAATACTTAGCTTAATTGACACTATCGACATTGTTATACTATACACATTAACCTGAATTCAAACCCGAAACATTACAGTTGTGTATGAGAGTTTATGTGGTGTTTGCCGCTTTATCTATGACAAAAACTATTTTCTCAGAGTCATTCACACATCACCTCATTTCCTTTAATCTCAAGCCCTAGCACAACGGTTAGTATCTCTGCATGATTTCTAACATGTACAAATTTCCTACAATGCATTGACATGTATTAATTGATCTTGATCATTGATTTGTAGTTGGTTGGCTAACATTACACCTTTTTTAAATCATCTTTAAATAAAAGTCATATAGATGCATGAAATCTAGATCTATTTTTGTCGCCATCTAGCGCAATCGCTCAATTTAGAAGTTTTCTTTCTTCCAATGTTTCTTAATTTTTTTGAAAAACAATATTTTTGAAACATGGTGTTGTGCATTTTGACATTCAAAAACTATGTCATTGAACACATTTTTAACATGTTATTAACGGGGTTTGAATAAAATGGGCAACACAATTGGTTTTTACAATAAATATGTGTTATTAACAGGAATTTAATCTAATAGAAGGGGTTAGACTCTCGTAATGCAACAAACTAAGCCTCAATTTCTAATATGAAAGATACCAACACTTTAGCATAAGACACACCTCAAATATAATTAAATTTAGCAGGGAAGACATATGAAAAAAAGAATAAATATGTATTTTACTCTTATTTTATTTAGTTATCAAGTGTAATATTGGTCATCATTGGGTCTAGTGGAAGTGATAGACGGACAATAAGATTGTGTTTGAATGAATGATTTATGATGTGAGGAGAGGACTTACTTTTCGTTTTTAAACTAAGGAAACTATAAAATATTTTTTTTTAATGAATCAACTCATGTTGTTGTTTCAATATTTTTAAAATATCAAATATATTTTAAAATGCAAATTTAGTCATCCAAAGTTTTCCCCTCCCAAATCTCCCTCACAAACAGACAACGAGTGTTATAAACTCATTCTACCGAATTCGAATCTTACACTAAAAAAAAGGCATTGTATTGTTCATTCTACTTTCTAAAAATTTTATTTTTTTAACATCTTTCAATCTCTAAATATTGTTTTGAGTCGTACTCTTATATGTTTCAGCTCAAGTGCAGGTAAAATGTAAGATTAGGCTGAATTGAAATATATATGGTCTAATATCTTGGATTTGAATCCTCTCGATCGTTAAAAAAAAATTGAAAATGCTATGTGCATGATCTTACTATAAAAATGCATTGAATTCTACAACTTATAAGAATTATAAATGAGATTCAATGTATTTTAAAGGTGAGATCATCCATCAACATTCTCAAAAAATTTGCCAATTGAGATGATCCAAACCCAAATATATGTTAGTGTCTAGTATTAATTTAGCTTTTTTTGGTCGAATAGTATTTATTTAGCTTGAAGTCTTAGTTTTGTTTGGATATTGGACCGTTCAAGAGCTATCCACCCTCCGCTGGGCTAGAAGCAAAGACAAAAACTCAATTCTTTGTTTTTTTGAAAGAACAAAAACTCAATTTATATAGGCCAATTTGATAAGAATGGCACGTATAAATAATAAAATGGTCTTTGGTTTTTTTAAAAAAAACAGTATTTCAAAAAAAAAAAAATTAACATCTGGCCATATTTAGTTTTTTCTAAGGGCTATATATAAATCATGATGAACAAATCTATGTGAACATAACACGGTTGTTATGTATACTGTGATAGGTAAAGGTTATGATTTCAATTAAAAAAACTTTTCTGCGATATGTAAAGATTATGATTTGAATTAAAAAAACTTTCCTCAACATAGCCAATATCTTTCGTTCTCATTGTAATACATAATATATATTTAACGCATTTGAATTCAACAAAAAAAAACTTTAAAAGCATTTTCCAAAAATATATACTACAAGAAGAAAAAAATGAACTTCCATGACTTATTTTCAATCCCATAATTTTTTTGAAGCATCAATAATATGAAAATTTATATATAAAACGGGAGTATAAGGCCGATCCAGAACTATCAAATTGAGAGTTGAAAAAAGAAATGAATTTTTATGATAGTGCGATATTTTTTTTTCTTCTACGTATAAATCTAATTAAATTAGATCATGATGTCGTTTCTCTTAAGTCACTTTGTGAAAGCGATTCTTAAAGAAAATAGAAGTTATAAGATTAGAACATTTTGCTATCTATAGTTTTATTTTTATTTTAGCAAAGTGAAGAAGTGCAAGTTCAAACATATTTAACCAAATCATTTCCCGCACATCTATCTCTATAAAAATATTGACGATTAGCAAGTCACTCACTAATTAGTTTTAACCAAAGAAAAGGGGAACAAAAGAAATAAACCATAACATAAGTTCAAAACGACCAGAAATAAAACTTATCGAGTTGATTGTACCAAAACTTAGAATAAAAACTTATTAAATTGATCTACCTTTTCACAATCACACAACCTCAACAGCTGAGCAATGCAATGTTGGAAGCTTCTCCAATAATTCAATAGTCAACATGGATACCTTTGATTTTGGCTTTGTTATGATCCTCTCAGAAAATGAACCAATAGAAAGTGGAGACTTTGTTGAAGGGTTCCTTTCACATGGACCTAACCATTTAGCTTGCATGTACTTATGCCTCCTCCATGGCCCCATATACAATTTTTTATCCTGCATGCATTTTTTGGCTGCCATGCATAAGATTTTGATTAAGTTGCTCATTCTCTCTACTTCTCCAACAAACACTTTAGGTAGCTTCTTAACCAGTTTGTTGTATTCATCACTTCCCTTTGCCATCTCAAACTCAGCTTGGAAGTTCAGCTCAATCATCACTCTCACCTCCCCTTTTTCTGGGTTTGTGTTGTCTATCACATCCAAAAATGTGTGTTCCCCTACATAGTTAATTATGATAGTATTAGGTTACAAAAATTATATATGATAATAAATTCTAAATTTAGTTTCCTATTGGAAACATATTTTTCCTTTTCCAAATGCAAAAAGATCAGGAAAGAAATGTAGAGAAAACTTTAATGTACTTAAATAATTTCTCTAATATATTTTGTTTTTGATGGAGACAACATGAGGAGCAAATGATTAGTGGTCACATAAATCAAAACATTTTGAAAACAATAGTGGCAGTATATTAGGAATTTCACATCGAAGATACAATTGAATATTTGGAAATATATTTGTTAGCAATAAATCACATTTACCTGATGGAATATGAGAAGAAGTTCTCCATTTTGTTTTACAAATAGCAATATTGAAACCAGCTTTGTGAAGCCTCCTAAAAACCTCCCTCATTAAGCAGTTTTGGCAAGAGGTGATAGCACCCTTCTTTCTGCTGCAGCCACACACTTCTCCACAGCTTTTTATTTCTTGAATAGCTTCTTTGGTGGCACTCCTTATCTTTGTCTCCAAAGAACTTGGGTTGTCTATATTGGTCTGCACCAAAATCAAACCCCACTAATTGATCAAAACAAATGTCTCCAAAATCTAATGATTTCGGAACGAAAGCAAATTTAAATCATATTTATTAATAAACAAATATAGCATTAATCAGGTCTTGTTTGTATTGAAGTTTTTTTTTATATATTTTTGCTGATAAGTATTGAAATTAATTTAAAAACATAACACACACATATATATTTGAAATTAATTATATATATATATATATATATATATATATATATATATATATATATATTTGACATAAGAAAATAATTGTTTTGTCCCCGTGAACTTTGTTCATTTGATAGGGGGATTGCATAATATATACATGACTATTAGAATCTCGGATACTTTATTTATTCATTAAAGAGTTGAATTTCTAAACACTAAATTACTAAATTACTTGATAAAAAAAAAGTTTTTATTCATAAAAAAATATAGTCTTGGAGGAATTTGTTTTGCAAAAGTAACGTACGCTCCCTCTTATTTCCGATTCAAAGTGATTATGAAAGAAAAATTGAGCCAAAACCCATTACACATTCATATTCATTGAAAATGGAGACAAGTATTCTAGAAATATTGATATTGTGGCAAAACGGAGACAAGTATTGTAGTCGTAGTTGACAATTACGGTTACCAAGTACAATCTAGAGCTATGATTAGATCCAACAAAAAAATCGAATAACTTTTCCAACTAAATGTTGGCACAATCTATTAAGCAAAGTAAGAAAATCACACTACTATGTCCCTCAAAATAAAATCATACTACTATGAAGAATAAATTTAAAAAACATGACCATATATAATTAAGTAATTAACCAATCACCTGCAAATTCAGGTGTTGGCTTTCCCAAAATCTTTGATTCTTCTCATTGATACTACTTCGAACATTCTCTTCATCATCATCTGAATCCATTTCAAGTGAATGACATTGTCTAGGACTGCTAGCACTTTGACCTGACTTGATCACTTCACCAACATTAAAAAATTCAAACTCAACATCACCAACACTCGTGTCTGAAGATTGTTCTTCAGACACGAGGCTATTCCAAGGATGAATCCACAAAAACTTAGTAGTTTTTGCAACCCAAGAGCAAATACTCATGAATCTCATTTTCTAAAGTCTCTTTTCTTCACCCACGGTTTACTCAACTTGGTATTATGAGTTTCAGTGTATTTTATACTCAAGAAAAATGATTTCAAAGATGGGTCCCTTATGAGACCTACTTAAAACTATACTCCCTCCTGTCTCATATATATGCAAAAATTATTTTTTTCAAAATTATTTTTTTTCAAATTTATTGAATAATTAATGTAATTGGTTTATAATATAGACCGAATACATGAGCTATTTATCGAATCTACTTGTGCTATTATTTGCGTGTAAATTGCTTAGGAATATAATTTAGCATTGGTATACAAATCATTATTTATCTTTTTGTTTGTAAATGTAATCATCATTACTCCAATTTGTTGAATGGGGTGTAAAAAATGTGGAATATTATTAAGCGTTTATATACCAGTCATTATTTATGTTTTTGTGTGTAAATGTAATTAGGGGTGTAACGGTTCGGTTTGTGGTAAAAAATATGTCTGAACCAATTGAATCTTCATCAGTTTGATTTGGTTCGATTTTTATTGTTCTTCAAAAAAGAAACCGAACCAAACTAGCCGGTTTGGATTGGTTCGATTGATCGGTTTGTTTGAAAATACAATTAAAAAAATTCATATATTCACAAATTTGTATTTCATGTTTACAAGATACTCAAATATTTCATAGAACTTTGTTTTTCATGTTCTTTGTTTTAATGAAAAAACTAACAAGTGAAGGACGATCCCAGCAACGGTGAGGAACGACGGGTTAAGTGTGAATGGCGGCTAGTGTTCTTTTTTAGTATAAACGAAATAGAGTGAGTGATGAGATGATGATGAGAGAAAGTGAACGAATTAAGGAGTATTTTATGTTGGATGTTAATTTTGAGCTTAATCATAAGTGTGTGTGAGGAAGGATAATATTTCTAAAATGGGGAGTGAGGTAAACATTGGTTCGGTTCATCCGTTCTTTGGATCTCAAAATTAAAAACCGAGAACCGAACCAAACTAGATCGGTTTAGGTTGGTTCACTTTGGTTTTGAACTGAACCAAATAAGGTCGGATACTTTTTCGATTTGATTCGGTTTGGATTTTCAGTTTCATCGGTCTGAACTACTTACACTCGTAGATGTAATCATTATTTCAATGTAAAAAAATGTGAATATGTCCACAAGTCTAACTCAACTAATAAAAATATCAAAATTGTTAGGTCAGCTGTCGTGATCAGGATTCAAATCCCAACGCCTCCACTTATATGTATGAGTTTATAGTGACTTTGTCATTTCCTCTATCTAAAAAAATTGTAAATGTAATCATCATTACTTATATTAAAACCTAACAAATCCCTAAAAAGAAAATTAAAACCTAACAAATACCGGTGCTTATGCTACCAGATAAAAAAAGAAAAAACGGCTTTAACGAATACAGGGTACTATTTATTGATAATATTGTTTTTTTTTTTGACGTAAATAATGTTGTTGAGACTTAGAATTTGGTGTAGCTATGAGAATTTTTTGATTAAATTCAGTGAACTGTTGAATACTCAAAAAAGACTAACGACTTAAAATATTTAACAACTAATGGTATAAATTTGTTCAAGAAAAAGAGCTAATGGTTTAAATTAAAAAAATACTATTATTGAATAAATCTCACCTCTCTATTATTTTTTAAGTGTAATTTTTTAAAAAGAATGTTTTTTTATTTATCATTTTCAACGTTCAAAGTAGTATTACCCACAGTTTTGTCAAAAAAATTCTAACTATTTATTGTTAAGATGAATATATGAAACGTGACACTCCGTTGGCTTTTAAATATCATTTTTTAAAATATTTTTATTTCTTTATATTTTTCGTTTTTAAATTTTAATATTAATTATTATTTTGTCAAAGTTATCCATTGGTATGTATTGTAGAAAGCGAAATGTGTGAAATGATCATATAACAAATAGTTAAAGAAATTATACGAAAAACATAAATAATTTTATCAAAAGTAATAAAATTTATTGATTTTTTAAGTATGTGAAAATAACCATAAAACAACAATTAAAATCCTTCAAAAACAAACAATTAAAACAAACTGAGGCAGTAAAAAAATAGTTAAGTGTATTAGAGAAAGAAAATCAAATAATTCATTAATAGTAACAAATTTTATTTTATTTTATTTTTCTTACATGTGTAAACAACATTGTTCTTTCCTTCAAAAAAGAAAACAAAAAATTGTTCTTTAGACGCTTAGGTGGATATAGAATTTGGGTCATCAAAATGTTATCTTTCAATTGGACTTGCAACTCGCAGTTGAAGCCGTAAATCCACATGCGGTGGATCTTTCTAAATTCGGTTTGTATTAATACTTACTCTCTTCAATGAATTTCTTATAATATTTTACGTAACATCTAAAAGGATAAATTAGTCTTACAATTGAGAGAAATAAAAAGGCAAAAGAGAGCAAGTGACAAATGATAAAAGGAGAAAAGAAAAAGAGAAATTATAGGAAGTGAAAGAAATCATTTGGTGAAAACGATTGTTGAAAAGTATGTTTAATTGATATACTTTGCTAATTACTTTTTTTGTTTCAAAGAGTCATAGCAACGAAGTGGAGAAGTGCAAGTTCGAATCCACATTTCAATATATAGTAAGTATTTGTGTCACTTTGCTTATATTAGAATATCCACATCTAAAAGCTATTTATAAAATTTAACCAAAACCGACCAAATTTAAGCAAAACTTCGTGCGCACATTTATCTCTATACAAATATTAGCGATTTACATACAAGTATGTGGGGTGTGACATTTGCAAGTCACTCACTCCTTAATTTTCAAAAAAAAAAAAAAAAAAAATTAACCATAA
>Ga0228710_1005837_pt1 | contig 18969 bp, 15 predicted proteins | sample MedpolnodulmetaG_FD_177995 | JGI IMG/M metagenome (GOLD analysis project Ga0228710, IMG submission 177995) | Root nodule microbial communities from Medicago polymorpha collected in Santa Monica, California, United States - pink nodules | ecosystem: Host-associated > Plants > Roots > Nodule...
AAAAACTCTTTTGACAAAAGTACATGTATTGCTGTAAGCATTTGTTTACACATGTTGCTATAGGTAAATGTATTGCTTTTTTTGAAAGGAGGTAAATGTATTGCTGTAAGTGTTTTTTATTTTACGCATGTTGCTATAAGCTAATAATCACTTTTTTGTTATAGTTTTTTCAAAAGAAAATATAAAAACTACTTAAAGTATCATCTATTAATATTTTATGAACAAACTGGCTTCTATCATATGAATTAGATTAGATTTCCAATGAGCATGTGTAACAAATTAATATTTTACGTAGATGAAGGACTTATAAAAAATATAAATAGATGAAGAAGACACCAAAACAGTGGGCTATTATTATTTGCAAGTGGATGGATATTTTTATTTTAGATTGATAAGGACAAACTAACCTTCAAGTTTAAGAAATCATTTGATTACATTATTTATGGTGCTCGTGCTGAATAGTGGAACCAACAATAACTCACATGTGACTCATAGTTATGAACCTTTGATGTTTTGTGTGCGCGTGTTAAAGATGAAGTCGGTTGCTTGTCTTTTACCAAAAACATTAACAAAGCATTGAGTTTACCACGTAATAATAATGGTACGGAAGAAATATTTTGCAACTCTCACACTCATTCTTTTCGTATGATAACAAGTTGCTATGTTCATAAAAATAAAAATAAAAAAAGGAAAATTGTCCAAAACAAAATGCTACTACAAATGTCTTTATAGAGGATCGAATGGGTACTTATAGATAGATGTATTACCATCGTTTTTTATTTTATTTTTTTACTAAAGCAAAGTTAACTATTATCATTAATCAACCAATGTTCAATACAATATGGATAAAAATCAAAGATACAGTGATTAGCTCAAGAACAGGTCGCCCTAGCTAAAGTATGAGCAACCATGTTCATTTGTCTCCTAACAAACTTCACCTCAAAGTTGAAATGTAAAGATAACTGATATATAATACTAGAAACAATATCATAGAATTCCGAATCATCATGGCTCGGAAACGATAAAGCTTGCACTAGAGTAGCTAAGTCAGACTCGAAGACAACCTGATTCAATCTTTTCACATCAGCAAAGTGAATGGCATCGAGTAAGGCTATTGTCTCCCCCTCCAACACTGTCATATTTGTCCGCTACCATTTCGTTTGAGCCTGAACGAATTGTCCGCGAGAGTCTCTAACACAATACGCAAAAGATGTAAGATGGTTACGGTCATGGAACACGACATCTACATTGCACTTCAACCACGTCTCGCGCGGTTTCTCCCATGAGTTGTTACATTGCACTCTATTCTGACCGTCGTGCACAACTGGTGGTGAGGGCTGTTTATGAATCTCTTGTCATTGCTTCCATGCATCCAGTGATGTCCATCCAATGCTGGTTAAAGTATGATGAGCGTCATTCTAAATGACATGATTACGTGCAAGCCAAATTTGCCAAAGAAGTAAACCCACCTAATCAGCAATGTCTCGGCTTTCTGAACAACATATGTTAAAAACAAAATATGTCAAACTACTCTCAGTTCCAATTCGTGTTTGCAGCACAGTCAAAAGTCCTTCCCAATACCAACTCTCACGCACCACTGTACAACCCACAAAAGCGTGTCAATCATCCTCAACAGTCGTATCACACCAGGGACATATCACCTTACATTGTACATGCCATGATTGTAGTCGGAGACGCGTCGAAACATACCCCCTGCAAATCCTCCATAACAAATTACGTGCTTTATGAGGGGAAATCACCTTCCAGATTACGTGCCACTCTCCTTCAACATGGAACCGATCAGTGTGTATCAACTCCTTCATAGCCAGTTTTCACAGTATACCTCATGTTACGTTCAATCATCCACGTTATTCTATCATTTTGAACTTCTGCAAACAGTGGCGTGTCGAGAATAGCTTGCACCATATCTTCTGGAAACAAAGATTGAATCTTATCAATGTCCCAAACTCGTTCCTCATCAGCTATCAAATCAGACACACGCAAACTATGCACACCTTAGCTTTGTGGGGATTGAATCCAGCTACCATGAACACCTCCGTCTTTAAATATAAGATTTTTGAGAATTTTTTGATCCACTTTTATAAGACTCCTTTAATATTTTCAATTATTTTGGTTACTCCCTTTATATTCAAGGGTTCCCTATATTTAATTATAAGTCCGTTACAAAAAAAATTGTCATTAAATATAAGACTCACTACAAATTACTAGATACATTTATTATTCTTTTTCTCAAATATACCCTCTTCTTTTTTTAGGGACAAATACACCCCAATCAATTTATCTTTGGCGGACCCAATTGATGGTTTTGGTGTCGTCAACGTTGCAAATTCGGATACATTGGTAATTCGGAGATCTAAATATAGTCATATGTGTAGGATTTTGTACTTTGTCGTTTTATGTTAATGTGAGTTTGTTCGCAGATTCATCCTTTTTGTTTTTAGCGAATTTGCATTGTATTGATGTGCTCTATCAATTTAAATGAATGAATATCATTTATTTTTAGTCAAAAAAATACTATGAATTTATCTTTGAATTTGAAAAGTAACATTAACGCATTTATATACAAAGGTAATTTAGTAATAGTCAGATACATTTCAGTCAATTTATTACTTCAACATACCAATATTTCTTTACCCACGTTTGAAACATGATTTTTGTAAGGCGTTCTTAAAAATGAGGACGGAAAGAGTATTTCTTTATCAATATACTCATTTATTTTATATTTTTTTCTTCAATTAAGAATAAATATCATGTGGAAAACATAAATTAACCCATGCTCTTCTAAAAGCAATAGTAATTACAAACAAATTAAATATTACTGCCAACTTTTTAAATTTTTGTTATTTGGCTAAAAAGATTCTATAATTAGAGACAGAGGTGGTAATTTTAATATAGAAAATGTGTATTTATTATCAAGAGAATGACAACAAGTGTCCTTAGTGATAGCGCAATAAAAGGTTAACTTGCGGTGCAAGTTATCTGTGTTTTGAAAGAGAATTCATAATTGAGAATTGAGAGAGAAGAAGAAGAAGAAAATGTTCTGCTTGATTGCAAACTTATGATTTTCAGCAATGAAATTGGGTTTACATCATATTTATATACAAGCTATGTACATTACTTGTTACACAAGTAATTGTTCAAAACTAAATAACTTGCACAAAAGTAGCTAACAAACAATTTTAACTACTTATTTCAACTAACTTGAGCTTATCTCAATTAACTTGAATTAAAAACTAACATCCCCTCTTAATCCAAGTTGTATAACTTTACCATTCCAATCATGCTCCTTAATACGAAAAAAATTGTCAATCTTAACAACTTTTGTAAACACATCAGCTAACTATGCCTATATATGTATAACCTTAAGTATTTTTTTGGTTCAATTGTTCTCTGATAAAGTGAAACCTTGCCTCCATGTGTTTTCTTTATTCATGTAACATTGTATTCTTAACCAAATCTATAGCATATTCTTGTCAATGAGCAATGCAAGACTTACAGACTTTTGTCTTCAGTTCTTTCAACACATAACCAAATCACTTGTATTGCTTGACATGTTGCTAAGCAACCTTCTGTGTACTCAGATTCACAAGTCGAGGGAGCAACCACTGATTTTTTCTTGGTACACCATGATATTGGAACATCAAGTAACTTAAACAAGTATTCAGAAGTGTCTTTTTTGTCTTGCTTATCTCCACACCAATCTACATCAGAATAAGTAACTAGGCTCGTAGCAGTTCCATTGACATTTTCATGGAACAATATGCCATGATATAAAGTTCCTTTGATGGATCTCATCAATATTTTGGCTGCAAGTAAGTGAAATCTTCTAGGTTCACTCATGAACCTGCTGATTATACCAACAACAAAAACTATATATGGCCTACTATTGGACAAATACCTCGGTGATCCTACAACTTGTTGAAACAAAGTAGGGTCAACTAGCTCCTCATTGTCATTCTTTACAAGCTTCATATTCACGTCAGTTAGAGTAAAGCCATAATTACACCTCATCATATTAAATCTCTTCATTCTTTACAGTTTTTCCTAATTTCCACCTTCAAGAATTGGAAGAAGAGTGTTGAAACTGTTGTTACCATTCATGGTTTCTTGCACAATGTTTCTGTAATTAATTCTTCTATGATTGCGTGTTTGAAGTGTATTTCCTCACTCATATATGAACTAGAGGCTCGTGATGCCAATTTGTCAGCGCAGTAAAAGGATAACTTGTTGTGCAAGTTATTTGTGATTTGAGAGAGAATTTGTAATTGAGAATTGAGAGAGAAGAAGATAATGTTATGGTTGATTGTATACTTATGATTCTCATTAGCAATGAATTTGGGTTTACATCATATTATATGCAAGCTATATATATTACTTGCCATACAAGTAATTATCCAAAACTAACTAACTTGCACAAAAACAGCTAAGAAGCTTAACAAACAATTTTAATTACTTATTTCAACTGACTTGAACGTATCTCAACTAACTTGAATTATAAACTAACTCTTAAGGCACTGTTTAAAAAATAAATGAGGTAAATTTTTATTGGAAAATGTGTAATCATTGCATTTTTAATTGTTTATCTTGCAAAAAAATTAAATTTTTAATTTAAAGTTTTCTTTTATCATTTCTCTAGCCAATGCCCTAAGAGTATTCATTAGCAAGACCCTTATTATTTTGACAAGTGAATTTTTTTTGTTGATATTAACTAGTGTATTTTATTTGTATTTTTAAGAAAAAATTTATTTTAATATATTACTTAAATAATACTCTAATGACATTTTTTTAGGTGACTAAATGACACTTGTTAACATGAGTTTTGTTCTAAAATGAATTACTAAAGTTCCTTTTAAGTATTATTATTTTTGGTGTCTTAATTCCTTTTAGTTCGCGAACGTGTGAGAGCTAGCATGCCAAGAGAAATCACGATGAGAACACTCTTGAATTTAGTGATGGAATTCCAAGTGAAAGAGCCGAATGTAGTAATCGGGTGATTGAGGATACAAATGCCTGAGGTGCATTTGCGAGATAGGATGTTGACCTAAAGATTGTTGGTCCTGATAAGTGTCAAAAATGAGTTAAATAGATTATATATTTTATGCACTTTGATTACTTGGTTTGCAAGTTATCCTGCGAAAAGCTCACAAATACTGAAGAATCATTCAATTATGCTTTTCACATCTAATGCCAACTCTTTGTAGGAAAATGCACACATGGACACTTTAGAAGCAAGAAAACATGAAGAAATGCAAAGGACAACTCGCCACGGCGAGCTCAAAGGCGAGCTAAGGCAGAAAGTTGAAGTTACTCGCCTCCAACTCGCAATGGCGAGTAGCATCAGCAAGAAATAGGCAGAAGTACATGTTTACTCGCCATGGCGAGTGAAATTACTCGGCAGGCGAGTAAGGCGGTCTAACCCCCTTAGAGCTGACGTGGCAGAAACCCACTGGGGAAGGAAGCTCAACTCGCCATGGCAAGCAAACTTACCCGCGAGGCGAGTTGAGACAGAACAGGCCATATAAAAGCCCATTTGTTCATTTCAAGAAGTATCTATCATGGGAGGATAGTTTAGGCCACTGGAGGAAGAGAGAAAGCAATGGAAAACACAGAGAGAACCTAAAGAGCAAGGAGCACAAGGATTGAAGGAAGGCACAAGATCAGTGAGACATCATGGCTTGGTTCCATTCCATCTCTTCTTTTCTCCTTGTAAGGTTACCATGACAATGAGTAACTAAACTCTTTTTGTTGGGATTAAATGTAGTTAACTCTATTAGTATGTATTCCTTTTGATTGGGATGTTATGTGATTCTAATTTATCTTATGATATTGATGTTATTCTTGCTTTCCATGTTTGATCTTATGGATTTAAATGGTGATGGAGAAATACCTTTCGAATCTAGGTTAGAATAATCTTCTATCAATACTTTTGTTCTAGACATGGAACTTAGGTTGATAATCACTTTGAATATTGGAACTTAAAACTTTTGTATCGTTGTATAGTGCGAGACATCGACGATACAATGATACAATCGACTAATTGACCGTTTAATAGTGCGAGACATCGAAAATTAAACGATCCAATAGAAATCACGATATCATTTGGACACGAATGATGTTGTTGAGCAATATGTGATAATATCAAGTGATAATTAGAATCCGCAATCCAAATCCGAGAATATGTACGAGTAGGTTGATGAAGTTTAATCCCATCATACTTATTTCCCTGTTAACTCTCATCCCATTTATAAATTCTTAGTTTGATAGTGTATGAAACAACAAAATACCCGACAACCCTAACTCAAAACGATATTGATTGTTGAACGGCTTAGAATATCGCACCAGTCCTTATGAAGACGATAACATAAATACTTACTTTTGATACGACATCAGGTCCCTCGAAGAAAATCTCAAACAAGCTCTCCAAGAAGAGAGGTATTACACTATCAAGTCATTCCGATGTCGATGTCGCTCCAACTGTTGGGTCTAGAAATTTTTTCCCATCCAACCAAATTGGGTATCAATGTGATTAGTGTCCTCGCAAATTAAGTCGTAGGTAGTCTGTCAATGAGATCACACATATTTAAGTAAGTCAAGTGACCATGTGGTATGAAGGTATGGAAGACATAATTAAGGTTTCAAGGGCCAACCTTATGGACTTATTTAGATGACGATGCTCCCAAAATGCCAATCTAGTTGACTTACTTAAATATCCTTACCTAAGACCATGAATTGGCTCAAAGGAGAGCATCGTATTACCATTCCAGAGAAGGATTTTTTTTTTTTTTCTGTTAAAAAAATTAAAATGAAATTAGAATAAAATAATTAGTTTATTTTTTATATTAAAAACATATACTACTCCCTGAAAAAAAATTAATTTTAAGAATTTTTTTTAATCAAGTACTCCCTCCGTCCCTTAATGTAGGTATCCATTGCCTTTTCACATTTCTTAAGAAATGTTGTCAATGTAATTAATGTGTATGTTTTGTGTGTTAATATTACCAAATTATCCTTTATTTATATTTGTATTAAATTTGACTTTTTATATTTCATGACAAGTTAGTAGTATTAGTTAGGGGTATGTTTAGGAAAAAAATAATAAATGCATCTAGTAATTTAAAAGGGGTTTTATATTTAGGGACAAAAATAAAGTCAAATTGAGGCTTAGATATAGAGACAGAGGAGTATTCTAGTGTTCAGAATTCAACTTTTTTAAATTTATTTTGCTTATAAATTGTTCAATATGAATGGAGCGAATAATTGCCAATAAATTTAGAAGGGATAGAAAACACAATCAAACACTCTTCAATTATATGGAATCATAATTGCCAATAAAGTTAAACAAAAAGGATTCCTAGGAACTAAACATGTTTTGATTTATTTGAGGTTTGAGGATTTGTACATAAACAAGCTGTCGAGGCCTCATTAATAGTGCACCTGATTGGAGTGTACCTCAAGGAAAATAAAGTGGGAGTACAATAAGATTTACTCCATTATTATGTGTACCTTCTAGTTTTATAGTATGGTTATTTAAGATATGCAATGTTGCACATGTTAGACAAACCTTTATAGTATAATGTGTTTCATTTATTAAAAGAGTATTACTCGATCCGTTGTTAATTATAAGTAAATTTAAATTTTTAGGTTTACTCAATTAACGATATATGTAGTTTATATTATGGACCACAATCATCATAAATTGAATGAACCTAAAAATTTAAATTTGCATATAATTGGTAATGAAGGGTATTAGTGGTGTTAATTTTAAGGAGAATGTTAAAGAGTGCCCTCAGGGCATTGGTTAAGCAACCAAAACTAGTAACTTTTTATAAAAAGTTGTGTAAGTATTACTTAATCAAAAATCAAAAATTATATTTTCAAGACAAATTTTTTATTTATAGTTTCCTTAACCATTGTCTTGAGGACACTAGTTAGCAAGACACGATAAATAAGGATATGTTATTGAAAAATAATAATAAATGTTGTATCAAAGTTATAAAACCGAAAAATAATTTGATAAAAAAAGAAGTAAAAATTACATCTAAAAATAGAAAAAATAATTTAAAAATATTTTTTAAATAAAAAAGTAAAGTGTAAAAGCATCATATGGATGAATAACATCTGGACTATATTGATATGTTTCAAAGTCATTGTCTATCTAATGCGGTACCCTAATAAACCCTCTAATAGAATATGAATGGATGATAAAGTGAGAAGTTTATTAAATCTTAAAAATATTTTTTTTTCCGATAAGGCCAGGAGAAAGGTTAGGCATCCGGAAAAATCTAAAGCATCCCAATTAAGTTGGCTCCCAACAGAAGCCCCCATCCTCTACCGCCTTTTCAATACGTAATATTATTAAAAAAAAGGGAAAAATATTTACAATAAGGGGGAACTAGACCAAAACCCTCAAAAGAAAAATAAATATATACAGGAAAAGCAAGGGACCAAAATAGCTAAGAAAATCTATAATTATGCATCCTATTCATGTCCTTAGCAAAATCCACCAACAAAGAAGAAGGCAACATAGTGAACCACGTAGTATCAAGCCTGGAATCATTATTACCAATCCCCCGGATGTTCCAACAAAAAAAAAAATTCATTTAAACGGAGGAAGAGGACCCTGAGAGCGGGTTTTGTATGAAGCCTTTTGCAAATTCTTTTTTTTCTTCTGAGACTTTGAAACTACCTCTTTAAATGACACTTCATTCACAGCAGCCTTTGCTAGCCAAATTTGCATAAAATCTAAGTCTTTCTCCAGCACCGGATCTACAGGAGCACCATCTGGCGCCACAATACCTTAAAAATATAGGACAAGATAAAAATATTACTCAATCAGACTACGATGTGTACATTTTTTTAGGACAAGAGATGTGTACCACTTTTTTTCCTTTTGAAAGAAGAGATGTGTACCCTTCTTAACAAATTGTTACTTATAGTATCAATTTTCAATGCAAAATAATATATTAAAAACATTTTTTTTTTTACCAAAAATATATTACATAAAAAGAAGCAAAACAAATAAGGAGGAGGACATGCACCAAAACCTCCTTAAAAATTTACAAACCTAAAATTAGGAAACCCTAATTTGTTTTTACCATAAAACTCTCTAATGCAATCAGGAACTTGCATCCAAATCATGAGATGATTAAAGGAAAGACATGCATTAGCTAGGGCATCAGCACAGGTATTGCCTTCTCTATAAACATGAGTGGCCAAAAAATTCATAGATGTCTGGATACAATTGTCCCATCTGTTCCTTAAACTCCAAGGCACCAGAGCATTATTCTTGATGGCATTGACAACCAAAGCAGAATCACTTTCAAGCCACAGATTGTTCCAATGAAATTGATTTGCTAACTCTATGGCTCTCATTGCACCCAACAATTCAGCATGGAAAGCATTTTTTAACCCAGTGGGCTCAGCAAAGCAAAGGAGCATATTGGATTCATGATCTCTGAAAATACCTCCGCAGGCGGAATCGTGAGGAGTTGCAGAGCCATCAGTGTTACATTTAACCCACTGAGGTATGGGAGGCTTCCAAATAACTTCAATTATCTTAGGAGCATTGGGGGGGTGAATATTAACATTGAACTTCTTTAAGATAATGAAATTAGAGATGCTGATGCCTCTAGACTCTAGTTTCTTATATCAATATTTTTTGGATATTAAATAAAGGAAAATAAGTTATTTTACCAAAAAGAAAGAAGCTAGATTTAATTATATTTGAGGTTAAGGGATCAGTTGTTTTATATTTTTTTAAAACTAAATTTGATATAAATAATTTGGAAATTATTATTCAGAGACTTTTACAAAATAATCAACCATGGCTGAAAAAATATTCAATGTGAAAAATATGCATGTTAAAATAGCTTTTTATTGGTACCATGTTAAAATAAAAAAAATTGGTGAACATGTTTTTTTTTAAGGAAAATTGGTGAACATGTTAAAATAAACTTTTATTAATTTTGTTATTTCTTTTTTGGTGGCGGCATCCTCTTGTTAGGTGCCATGACTTTGTAACAGATATTGTGTGATTCATCACATTTAACACATCTTGTGCGGGGTGAATCACTTTTCGTTTGAGCAATATATTCAATTTTGATTTGTTAAAAAAAAACTTTTATAAATATGATTAAGAAAACATACGCACCGGCAACTATATTTTTTTTCTCTTGTCTTCTATAAAATAAATTGTTTCAAAATCTAATTAAGGTAACTATTTCATTTTCAAAATAAAAATTATTTTTTTTAAAATATTATACAAAAATTATTAGAACACGAAAATAATTAAAAAAAAACTAAAACTAAAGAATATTAATTATATTTATTTTTACATATATTTGAGATAAAAAAAAAAAAAATTCTTTTAGCCAGAGATCCAATGATTGTTAAGAATTTTCGTTCGGACATTAACTCTCTTAGTAAATCCTTCAAAAAAAAAAAAACTCTCTTAGTAAACAAAATTAGGTTTGATTATAGTTTTTGTCCCTCTAATGTTTCCATTCACGAAATTGGTCCTCTATTTTATATATACATTGTTTTTTTTCTTTATATTTCTCGTATTTATAGACTAAAAAAATGATGATGTGACATATAATTTAATGATGTGGAATGATCAACAACCATGAAATTTTAGTAAAAAAATAAAACAACCATGATATTATAAGAAAATCCCATACAAACTTTAATATAAATTTAATATTTCACCATTTTTTGGTTCAAAAGCTTGAAAAAGGACAGAAAATATTGGCTAAATTATACAAGTCCCTGCAAATATAGCATATTTGGATTTTGGTTCCCGTAAAAAAAAAAATATATATCCTTGCAAAAAGTTAGTTTTTTAGAAAAGTTACTGGAGTGTGTTTGTTGCTGATTTGACACAAATGATCCTAAGTGTCATTTGCTGAGTGTACATAAGCAGTACATGTGGTATTTAATTGGAAATAAATAAAAATAAATTATTTTATTAAATCAAAAAATGATTTTTTGATATATTTATATTATTTCATTAATTTCATATTCATCAAAATAGAAAGGGGAAAATTGAAATTAGATTTTTTTTTTCTTTCATCTTCTACACCACATCCCTCCTTCATTTTCTCAGGTAATTGTTGCTCTTTAGACGTAACAATGCATCACGAAGTTCATTACCAAGATCATCATCAAGTTCATCCCAGATCTATAAATTTATCCCCTACCAGAAGTTCATATCCAAATTCATTTTCAAATCCATAAATTCATCATAAAGTCAATCCCAAAATCGATAAAATTCATTCTCAAAATTTAATTTACTGAAAAACCCAAAAATTCATCCCAAGTTCATCCATAAACTCATCTTTCTCTAAAACGCATGAATTCACTTCCAGAAAAGTCACAAACGACAAACCATTTCGTATTGGAACCAAGAAAGCTCAGTCTACCTTCCTCTCCACCTTATACAACCTCACCTCCCTTCAATGCCTCCATATGCATAACTCACTAGCAAAGTTCACAAATTAGATAAACATTTACAAATTCCACTGTCGTATTACGGTTACCAGGATAACTTATAAATTTTCCAAATCCAACCATTGTCTATCATCTCACAAATTCCAACCAATACATTGAAAGAGAGGCCAAGTTTCAACCAATATACTGAAGGAGAGTTAAGCCCATTAGGCTACAAATGATCCCTTCATTTGATCCTCTTCTAAAATTCTTCTGGGACCCAAACCAGCCGATTGAACCATATTCACAATCAAGCTCGACGAATAAAAAAGAAAAACATAAAACAAATTCGATTCTTCTGGATCTATAACCCTAACCACCAACGAACCAGTTTAATTCGAGCCAGGTCAAGACATATCTAAAAACAAGTACCACTTTTCCATGAGGTAGTTATCGTGACACTTAAGTGAAGCCACATTGTTTTCCTCAACGTTGGCGTGTAAGCATATCAGTGAAGGTTAGGGACGACAAAAAAATCCACACCCGTGGATAAAATCTGTCACGGACACGAAGCGGATACCTTAATGGATATCCATGGATAAAATAAACGGATATTTTAATTACCTGTTGTTTAATGGATGCGGATGCGGATTCAACGGTATCCGCACCCACGGATATCCATACCCGTTATTAAATCAAGTAAATTACATAAATAACCTAATAACTTTCAACTTCCTAAGCAAAAACCCTCTTATTGCGAGTGTTATTAGTTATTACGCTCCTTTAAAAGAAAGTGAAAGTGATTGAGATTGTTGAAGCATGAAACTTTGTTTTTGTTGAATATGATGAACTTTACTTAAGATTTTGTTAAATCAAAGAACCTTATTTTTATTAAATGTAAGAGACTTTATTTATGTTTTGTTAAGTCAATGATCTTTGTTGTTATTGTAATTTATGGATATTATGTTTTGCTAAAAAGAAAATGCATGTGATGGACCTTTGTTTCTAAATTTTAGGTAAAAAAAAAACAATAATTTTATTTTTATAAATGTTATCCATGGATATTTCTATAAACCCGCGGATACCTCAAAATCTGCGGATTACTCGCTAAACGGATATTCGCGCGGATATGGATAGGGTACGGATTTCATATTTATCCAACGGAGCGGATACATATATCACACTATCCGCATCCATGAATATCTATTTTACATCCCTAGTGAAGGTTGGATCATTGGTTTGGTTGGATCATTGGTTTGGGAGAGAAAAAAAACTAATAAGCAAGTGTTAACAAATATGGGTTTTGTGTGTGAGATTCATTCTTCGATGTGTTGTTTTTAGGAAGATGGACGTGTGTGTGAGAGGCTGAAGATCTATATCTTAATTGAAATTTGGGCATGAAGATAAATGCATTAATGATGATGAATAATGTGTTCAAGAAGAAGTTGTGTGCCAAATATGAATTCTCCTTTGTTCTATTTTTAATAATTAAAATCTAGAATTTATAATTAAAAAAAAGCATTTTTATAAGTTAATTTTATATTATAAATATTTAAATCACAATCATATGCCATGTGTAGCCATTTTGCACAGTTAGTTTGTACCACTTCAGCAAAAATCAGCAAGAAATCCACCTCAAGGAGTTTTTAAAACAAATTTTTTGCAAGGGTGTATTTCAATTTTTCTTTTAGGGATCAAAACTCAACCACACTATATTTGCACGGACCAAATGCATATTTTAGAAAAAAAAATCAAAGGAAATGACCAATTATGTGAGCGGATGGAATCATGGGATCAAATCCGTAATTAAGTGATAAAATCAATACTTCATTTGATCGTTATTATAAGCAAAAATTATTTTTTAGATTCACTGAATAAATGTATTTAGTCTATATCCTAGATCATATACATCAATTGTTCAATAAATCTTAAAAGTAATTTTTTTTTTTATAATAAAAGGTGAAGACAATACGAGTATTACACTTTGAAAATCGATGTTACATGTGATAGTTAGAAAAATCACAAGAATTTAATTAAAGACGGTGATTATTAGTGTCAGTGAGTGGTTTTTTTTTTTTTTTGCACAAACAAAAATGATGTATATTAATAACAACGGTGATACACACTGTACAAGGCATGCAAAAAGTGAATCACCGATCCAAGGTTACAGAGTCAAAATATGGATGTGTCCACCCATACATAACAACGGATGTGTCCACCAATCAAAAGAGCAATAACTAAAATATGGATGTTTTTCCTTCACCCACAAAAAAGAGTATAACTTAACTTTCTCAAAAAGCGCATAAGGATGTGAATCCGTATTATTAAAGATACGGTCATTCTGATCCTTCCATATAATCCAAACACATGCATACTAGATACCTGTCAAAAAGGAATGAGTACACAGCGGTAGACCAAGCAAATAAGAAAACTGATGCATATGATCACGTAGCTCACTAGGAAACACCGCATATATTCCTAACCAATTCTGAACATGCGACCATAAAGAGTTCGCAGTTCCACAATCCAAAAAAAGATGTCTAACTGATTCTAAGACATCACATCACATCCGACAGGGCACAATGAGTCCGTATGCTAATGATATTCCGTCTCACCAAGTTGTCGCGGATTGGAAGTCTATTGTGGAGTAATCGCCAGACAAACAAAGACACCTTCGCCGGTATATACCTATGCCAGACATCATCAACGAGATTTCTATCGATCTGATCCCCCGAGTTGGTGAGAAAACGATGGGCATCCCGCACCGAGTATCCATGAATAGGGTCCATAAGCCACCTCCATTTGTCAGTTACATTAGTCTGCAACACAGTGTTATGTAATTATAATGAACACTCCCTCACACTTTCCTCCTCCCATGCTAACAACTGACGCCTCCACAAACACGCCGCGCCTCCTGCCCCCCCACCCCGCTCTACCCATCTCCTCCACCGAACACTCCTTATTCAAAGCCAAATCAAAGAGTCGAGGAAACTTGTATCGCAACGGCGATTCCCCAACCCAATGATCTAACCAGAAGAAGGTATTCCATCCATCTCCCACAACCCTACAAATATTGCCTTCAAACCAATTCCCCACTCCCTCTCGAAGTCTCCCACGAATATTACACAACATCCTCCACCAGCCTGAACATTCTCCACCACCCCTCCTGCAGTCGCCCCCCATCCTCACCGTAGCGTGCTTTTAGCACGCGATACCACAACCCCTCCCTATATACTAACATCCTCCAACACCATTTTTCCAACAAGGAAATGTTAAACTCTCTCAACCTTCTAACCCCCAATCCTCCATCCTCCTTTGGAACACATATAGAGTCCCATTTTATCCAAGCTATTTCCTAGAATCCTCACTCCCACACCATTTTTTTTTAAAGATATATTCAATAGAGGAAATTATACCTGCAGGAGCCTTGAAAAAGGAAAGAAAGTAAATTGGAAGCGAAGACAAAACATATTTCAACAATATCAGACGACTACCAGAAGACAAAACCTTGTTATTCCACACGGATAATCGAGCAACTATACGGTCAACAACGGGTTTCCAAAAGCTCAACTTTCTTGAATCTCCGCCGATAGGCAATCCCAAGTACACAAAAGGAATAGGCCCTCTTCTACAATTCATAACCAACGACGCCTCCGCCAACCACGTGTCAGTGACATTGACACCAGTAATCATACTCTTATTAAAGTTCACTTTCAACCTTGAGATTTCCTCAAAGAACAGCAGGACCGCACACATAGATCGCGCATTCCTCCAACTCTTTTCACCTATTATGAGTGTGTCGTTTGCGAACTGAAGGTGGGTAAGCCGCACCACCTCACCACGGCCTCCACCATAGCCTTGAAAAAGTTGCGCCTCCACCATGGCGTTCATCAATATATTAAAACCTTAGACAACCAGCAAAAATAAGAACGGTGATAGAGGATCCCCTTAACGGACGCTCCTCTTAATCATAAACTCATTTGTAGGGCAACCATTTACAAGAACCGAAGCCTTTGCCGTTCCCACACATTCAAACATCCATTTACGCCACTAAGTTGGAAAATTCATATTTTTCATAACAGAATCAAGATACCTTAAATCCATAGAGTCGTATGCCTTTTCGAAATCAACTTTAAACATTAGGAGTTCCTTATTCATACGTTTGGCTTCATCCACTGCTTCATTTGCAATAAGAATTCCATCTAATATTTGTTTCCTTTTGACAAAAGCTGATTGGGAATCAGATATTACACTTCCAAGAACACCACGGAGTTTGTTTGCCAAAACCTTTGCAAGCACCTTGTACATGCACCCAACCAAAGAGATAGGCCTAAAATCATTTAGTTGTTGAGGACTTGTCACCTTCAGAATTAGCGCTATAAAAGTAGAGTTCACTCCTTTTGTCAATTTCCCATTGCGATGAAATTCCACAATAAACTTCATAAAATCATCTTTCAAAATATTCCAAAATTGTTTTAAAAATCCGAAGTTAATACCATCCGGTCTGGGACTCTTAAAACTGTCACAATCCCAAACCGCTTGCTTTACCTCTTCCTACTTGAAAGGTTTTTATCAAATTGCCTGCTTCACCATGAGATATCTTATGAAATGGCAAATCATCCACACAAGGCCGATCAACTGCTAGTCGTTTGAAGTGATTAGAGAAATGTGTAAAAACCGCATCCCTGACACCTTGAACCCCTTCGACACTGACACCATCAACTGACACCAAATTAATAGCATTGCGGCGCCGACGTTTAGAGATAATACTGTGAATTTTTTTTTGAATTCTCATCCCTTCTTGCAGCCATTTCAGTCGTGACTGCTAATGAGAATAGTTTTTACAATGAGTCTTGTTAACGATTGTCATACAAATATTGTTTAAGGAACCAACAAAAATTTTATGCGTAAAATACAAGTCAAATACGTGTAAAAATCAAAACTATATACTCCATCGGAACTTAATGATATGTAAAAATTTACGTTTTAGATTCATTCAATAACTATTGTATTGAAATGTATTACAATCAAATACATTAGTTATTAGATAATTTAGGTAATAATTTTTTTTATAAAATTGAGACTGAAAAGAATGGTTTTCAATACAAAAATTACTATTACTTTTAAATATTTAAAGAATGTTTTAAAGCCGATGGATACAGTTTTCCCTTAAAATTTCTTGGAGGGGTTATTTGAATAGGTGGTGGTCACGCGTTTACGGTGGCTCCCACCTAATCCTATCATCGAAAACAAACACACACGTTTTGGCACATCGCATTCACACGCCTTCAACGTTTGAGTTTTTGTAGCCTTCCACGTGGCAGTGTTTTGTGCATTCATTCATTTACCGAGGATGTGAGCATCACGTGAAGTTCACGTGAACCAGGTTGGCCCATCATAGAAGAAACTAGGGCACGTGAAGTACATTTGACTTTATTATGCATCTTTGGCTCCTTTCATACCTAAAAAACAAAATATTATGTTCGTTTCTATTGCTAAATGCAGAATGATATTGATACCATTACTAATATTCTATTACAAGGTTTAATTTAGTGATTGTGTAGTACAATAAAATATTGTCCTTTTCTTTCTATTTCAATACATAAAACCAAGGTTTTGTTTGATAAAATAAGGTATAATAGATAGATAGATAGGTTTTCTTTCTATTTAGTGATATGCATCTCTGGTTCACGTTCATTTATTTGTTGATATATTTCGACATATATTAAACAGATTACTTCCTAAATAAAAAAATAAAAAATTAAACAGATTATTATTAATAAATGCTATAAATCTCCCTTGACACCTGAAAGAGAACTCGTTTATTAATATATATGTCAAAATATGAACAAATAAATTACATGAACTAGGGATGCAGCTACTTAATTTAGTTGAAACGTGAATCTATCATTAACTTGTCTCGTAACAAATTTAACAAAAAAGTTTCAAAAATGCAAAGAGAATATTTGTTTGGAACTGGGATCAAGCCCAATCAAACTAATGTATCTAGTTGCTAAGAGATATCTTATGAAATGCCTTAGAGACATGCAAGCGAACTGGTGATTCCGTTAGCACCATCTGATGACAATCAAATGCTAATTCAAGAGATATCGTTTAGATCAGAGTATGTCCTAAAAATACTAACATGTGAACCAAGTTAAAGTACACATTCTTTAAACCTTAAAAAATATGCACCTTTGATCATATACTGACACGATGGCCAATATGTCGGTACACCACCTCCTCTAAGGAGTTGTCGTCATTCTCAACCGTGCTTTCACCACTTCAATTGTCGATCGAAGACCATTTCCAGTGGCGAGGTCTTAAACTTTTAAGATTCGGTACCTATTAGGTATTCTTATGGAGATAATTTTTTTGGGAGTCCTTTAGGATCGAGAGTCTCACTTAAGACCCTCATTCTTAAGTGGGATCCATATTTTTTAATATTAAATAATTGTTATGTAATAATATAATTTTTTTTAAGGAATGTAATAGTAATATAAAGTTATTGATAGTTGATTAGTGAATCTCATTTAAGAAATTTGTGCGAGATGCTGAGTTGGAGGGATTAATTGCGTAATCGATACTACTATTTTTTTTTTTTAAATAAGTGATGTGTATACGTGAAATTCAATTAAATACTAAAATAAATGTCTCCATTACGGATGTTCTAAGTAAACTCGAAATTAATATTGACGAATATTATTAACATATATTAATTTCACATGTTGATCGAAATCAACTTTTGCATATTTTTTTATATGTATCGGCCAAGGTTTGATCTCTTGACCAAATATTAAAAGTGACTTAAATATATTTGTTTTGGATTTTAACTGGAGTAGTATTTTATTGCTATTATTTTTTTGAATTCATTCCTGGATGGAACCAGCAAATGACGTGCATGGGTGCTACAGAACAGGAAACATTGTTTTTTATTTCTCTAAGATTGGAAAGTTACGTTGTGATAATTCTTAGGCATAAGAATCTAAAGCTTTTGAAATTGCCGTATGAACAAAGTCGCAATCAACTTAAATCTACGTTGAGGATTAACATAATTTCACTTTTTTTTTTGAAAGGATTAACATGATTTCATCATGAGTGCATGAAGACAAATAAAAATAACGATTGATTAATTATAAATGGGGATGGATAATTATGCTGGCCCAAACATTCTCCATATTGTTGAAACGAGTACGACATATTGCAAAAATCCTTGTCTAAGTAACTAAAATGTCTATTTCAGTATGGGACTAAGATTAGCGTCATTGATGCATGAAATGTCAATTATTTTGAGCATCAATAATAGACTTTCACCAGCTAGTGTTCACATTAACTCTATAACAACGTAGGATTTTCTCTATAAAAAAAAAAGGGTTAAATATGTTTTTTGACCTTACATTTTGCACGATTTTGATAATAGTCCTTACATTTCAATAAATGTTTTTAAAATCCCTACATTTTTCCTCCGTTAGCGTAAATAGTCCCTGTTGTCAAATTTCTAACGTGATGCCAATGTTGGCG
>Ga0228710_1005838_pt1 | contig 18967 bp, 8 predicted proteins | sample MedpolnodulmetaG_FD_177995 | JGI IMG/M metagenome (GOLD analysis project Ga0228710, IMG submission 177995) | Root nodule microbial communities from Medicago polymorpha collected in Santa Monica, California, United States - pink nodules | ecosystem: Host-associated > Plants > Roots > Nodule...
TTGTTAGCTCGCCATGGCGAGTTGGACTACTTGGGAGGCGAGTAAACATGTGGTTCTGCCTATTTTTGCCTTGTTGCACTCTGTTGCTTGTTTTCCATCTTTGCTCAGTGCCTTGAGTCATTTTCCTACAAAATTAAGTAGAGTAAGATAGGTAAAGCATAAAATGATTAAAATCAATTATCTCTCAGCTTTTTCCTGAATAACTTGTAAAACAAGTTATAAAAGTGTCATAAATCGTTATTAGAATTACTACTTCCTAGCACTTATCAAACTCAAGAGAACTTTTGGTGTGTGAAATTGTGAGGGATGAGGGCTCTATTTATAGGTGAGGAGGTTGATGAAAATGGAAAAATGGTTTAATGATTTTTGATGGACAATTATGGTGAATTTTGAAAAAGGAATGTCAAAGTTGACACTTGACTTGAAATATTTTTGGACCTTGGACATATTTTTTGTGACCTATTAAACATTGACACTATTATTTTTTGGACATTTTGGACAATTAGTAAAAACTAAAATAAAAGTGATTAAAGTAAAAGAAAGAAAAATGACTAATTAAAATTAAAATTAAAAACTAAAATTAAAATGAAAAATAAAAGAGAATTAATAAAAGATGGAATTTTAAAAGATAAAAGTAAATAAAAAAATAAAGATAAAAGAGAAGAGGGTCCGAATTGGAACAAAAAAAGAGGTATTTTAAAATAACTCTTTACTGAATTTTTCACTGAAAAGTCAGAGACTATTCAAGATCAAAAAGTACATGAATGTAAGACCTTAGGTCAAAAATTGGGGTATGGCACTATCCTATTTCTCCCCAAATAAATAAATAAAAAAGAACAACAATAGTTCTCATTACACATAAAAAAATATAAATTTTCAAGTTCGGCGGCACATAAGTGCAAAACTTTAGGGGGGTATTTGCAAAACGTCATATTCACTAACAGAAAAATTTGACGGAGGAGATAAATTGATTAACGTTGTGCAATTTCAAAAAAGTAATTGATATTTTGTTAATTTTAGAAAGAAAATTGACGAAACTTGCAATTTCAAGAGAGTAATTGTTTATTTGCTCATACAAAAATAAATACACCTTTGATGTGAACAATATTTATATACACTTTTTGATGTCAAAACAATATGCCGATTATAATAATGATCGCGTGTAGAGAATCAGATTTGATGTTCTGAAATTTATAAAATATTACATGTGTAGTACCTTTTCTCTTTGGATATTCTTTGAATATATAGTACTACATCTTATTTGTTAGTATAGTAGTACAGTTTTTTGACTCACGCAGCAAAAGTTTATGAAGAAACGACATTAACCGCTAATCAACATCCCTAAATATAAACTAATGGCTTATGCATGCATGGTGGGAGAACATAAAAACAATTCACTTTGTCTAAGAAACCGTTGACCGTGGAAATTAAAAATAATCGGTACAAAATCAGATTTTATTTAGATTTGGATTTGACAAGGCGGGCTTTTACACGCAGTCAAGACATTGACAAGTGTCTTTTTTGTGGTGTCTAGGATTCAAATTTCGGATATAAGTGTCTATTCTTGATCGAATGATTCAGAAAAAAAAATACATATTTATTTTTATTTTATAGTTTTAAAACACTAATCTTAAATTAAGACGACACAATATTTATTGAACGGCAACAAAAATGTAAAAACATGCATTTGACAAGTTTCCAATTGTCGTCAATCACATTCCATCTCTATTGGATTATTAGTTTATAGGTATGAAGTTTTCATCACCAATTATTGATGATTGATCTTCGTCGGAGAATTTGTTGAACGTACAAAATGAATTCTTTCGTTCCAACTGATTTTTTTTATTACAATAGTCAATGATCAAACTTCTTATCACTTGTTTAAGAGATTCAAATCTTTTTAAAAAAATAGTATTGACTTCTTGAAGTGTTTGAGTCTTTTTTTTCTTTTTTAAGAAATTGATTGAGTCCCTTAACACTTAAATTGACCGCACGTTGATAGTATACGCAATTAATTTAAACTCAATTTGTACGAACTCTCAGTATGTTACAAAAATTTCTTAAATAAAAATCATGTTATAAAAATGTTTTTTTTTTTAAAACTCAAACAAAATTGATCTAAATATCAGACATTTTTGCCTACTTGTGATTGCATCCATACCATCACATATGCACAGGTTATAAAAATATGTAGTCGCCCATGCAGCCGTAAATCAATTTTTTTTGTCAACAACATTTGTGGCTGCTCAGACCATCACAAAAGCCTCCAAATAAAAAATAAAATCCGGTAGCCATAAATGAGATAATTAAAAAATAATAACTAAAGAGAAATGATATGTGAACATCTCTTTTGTACAACTAACAACTTATTTATTATTTTTTTAATATTTTTTAACTGTTTTCGATTAGCGTGCTCCTCACAATGTTGTAGGGTGTTGCATTAGTTATCCAATTTTGATTGTACAGATAACACAACTCTTTATTTAATGGGCAAATAAAGATGAAATAAGTAGAAGGTACATAGAAAGATGAGAGAATTATTGGTTAGAGAAGCTAATAAATTGTTGTATTATTGATATCATTGAAAAATATAAATATAATTTGTTATAAAACGAAAGTGTAAAATATATATTATTCATGCCTATAATTTTAATCAAAATTATAATAAATTTAATTAAATTTTTATAAAAACTAATGTTTGTAATTTATACACATTAACATAATACGAAAACGTACCAGACAGGCATAGAGTTTCCGTCCAAAAGCTAGTAAATATCCTCATATAATGTTAACAAGCAAAACGTTGTGACATACCATTTCTCAAAGTAGTACTGAGTAAAACTGAAAATAAATATTTTTAGGGTGTCGACAACCATTAAAAAACACAAACAAACAATGATGTTGCTAAAGAGAAGAAAAGAGAGCCCCTTTGGATGCATGTACAGTAAAGTTACTGCCAAGGGAAAAGGAAAAGTGGGTTAGACGAAGTAAATTTAGTAATCCATGACCTGTTGTTTCTTTTAAGCGAAGCAGCAAAGTTAGATAAAAAAAGCTGTTAGGGGGCTGTCCCTTTGGAAAGGTACGGTGGTACTGGTACTGGTGCCATCTAAAAATGTCAGTCTCTCAAAGCATAATCCCTAGAGATATAATCAAGTTTAGTCGTTTTTACTATACATAAAAAGATATTAAGTTTTAGTTTAGTCATTTTTATTCTAATTTTAATACTTAGTTAATTGTTTGATCTATAGTTTTTTTTCTTAAACATGCTCTTTACACAAATGGTTTCGTTCGTTCTCAAGTGAAACTCCATTTTTACCCTTACATAAGTTAACTCACGCCAGTTATAAGAATAACGTGACTTAAGTCACGTAGCGTGAGTTAAGTCAGTTATCAGCAACATAGTTTCCTCATTTCCCAACTTTTCCAAGTATGCGATGAAGCATGCGATGGAGATTCCAGAGGTGGTTTCAAATCCACTATTCTTCAGCATTTTGGAGGGCCTTCGGATCGAGTATAGCGTGTTTGACCATCAGCAGGTTCCACGGAAGAGGTCTAGAAGTCATAGTCCACAGGAGCAGCAGCAGTGTCTTATTTTATGACTTGTTTTTTATGACTTTTTGGATATTTTGTATTATTTTCCTGACATTTTGGTTGTACTATATTTACATTTTCGCGGCTGCACTTATTTATGACATTTACGCTAATTTTCGTTAAAATTGCATTTCTAAATTATGATCGAATGAATGCATGTTCTCTAAATTATGAGTTTTGATTGAATGAATGAATGGTTGTACCTATGTATGAACGAAAGAACGAAGATAAACAGGGAACAAAACAGTAGTTACTGTCTGTCTGTTCTGGTGCGCATAGAACCAACGTGAGTTAACTTCCGCTAGTGTTAACACTAGCGTGACTTAACTCACATGGCTGTTTGCACTAGCGTAACTTAAATTATGTAGGGGTAAAAATGGAATTTCACTTGAGAATGAGCAAAAACGTTTGGGTAAAGAACAGTTCTCGTTTTTTTTTCCATCCAACCAACTAACTTTTGATTTAGTCTAGTTACAACCCAAATATTTACTATTAAACCTCAAATTGACAATAACATCCCCATCTATTTTCAATTAGCCTTCTATTTATTTATGTTGGAGAGATATACCTGAACTGAGTTTACATACGCATGCGTGAAATGAGATCACGAAAACAGACGCAAACTTTGCTAACTTCGAAATAAGATAAATAAATAAAATCAAACCCAATTCACGTTAGTGTAGCAAACTTAGTTGTACAAATCAGATGGAAAAGGCGGCAAACTTGTGGAGTGACATCGGTGCATAGAGGAAAAGGAAGGTGCAGCGATGCCACCTGCAGTTCACGACGACGATGGAATCAAAGACGACAAGATTGTGGTGACAAAAGTGACGGTGATGGAAGTGGCTACGACGCCACGATTCTCTTTCACTATGCAAGCACTCGTGGTTGGGAAAAAACCAAAATTAGAAGAGATGGCGAGAAGATGAGTGAAGAATGGAAATTGGTTCACTTCTATTTTCTTATGCAACTTATACAGATTCAAGAGGTGGAAGAATCCTGAGATAAGATGCATCAACTAAGTTTGCAAGGATTTTTAATATTACAACGTAGCACTCCATTTTGAGTGCTTAAGTGGGTCGTACATGTACACATTATCTATTTTTTAATTTTCAATGATATTACTTACTCTCTCAGTCCCTTAATATTTGACACAGTTGATCTTATTACACATGCTAATGTAAAATTTTGAGCTTAAATATCTTGAATAATATATTAGAAAAAATTATGAAAATTTGATATTTTGAAAATACTTATCGAGACAAATCTAACGAAATCTTATATGATATTATTTATCTTTGTATATTAGGAAAAAAATATGGTCAAAGTAAGTTAGGTCAAAATTACACATTTTCAAATGGGTAATCTATTGCGGGACGGAGAGAGTAATAAGCACTCAATTTCTCCAACCCAACACCTCAGAAAAAGTTAATAAATAGATCATATTAATAACTCAATGTCATTGTATTTCAACAAAGTTTATTGTTTTGTGTACAATTTATTAAGTATGACCCACAAAAATTAAAGAGAGAGAGGGTGCTTTATATAGCCACCCTTCTCTATAAGCAGCAAACATTTTCTCTCAACAATTAGGATGCTTATTGATTCCGGTGCTAATACGTACTTTAATAATGCACTTTTTTTGATTGATTGAAATTTAAATTAATGATAAATTTTTTTGGATAAATCTATATACATTTTTGTTTTCAGCATCGACACTCTTGTTAAATGTGATTATATGTGTTTTACCATTTAATATGAGATTTTTTTTTAAAACTCGGTATCCGATCCAAGGACCGACTAATTCGTGGGGACCAATTCCACCGCCCACTTGCAGGGGGTCCTGTTTTAAGCCAGAGCAAGCTCTGTATGGACTTGCCCACCGAAATTGGCACCAGAGGTAATCGAACCTGAAACCTTGAGAGAAACACACTCCAATATCTCAAGCTAACCACTAGGCCAACCCCAAATGGGTTTAATATGAGACTTATTTTTAACGCGTGTTAAAAAGAGAGTGTCAAGTCCCTGTAAATTTAGCTCAGTTGGTAAGGACATTGCATAATTTATGTAGAGGCCGAGACTCAAACCCCAAACATTCTATGTTTCCATATTTAATTGTGCGAGCTCTAGCCGCGAGACTGCTAGGAAATAAACCGTTAAAAAGTGTATCGTAAAAGTGTTTTTTTTTCTTTTCCATATAAATTACTTGTTAGCATCTTTAGAAATTCTATACACTTATAAGAGAAAAGTGAAGACCAAATTGATGAGAAAGGAAAGAGTGAATAATAAGTGAAACTAGAAAGAGAGAGTTTAACATCAGTTGGTACAGTACCATTATGTATGAGTAGCATCCAGCTTACACATAACAGTACAATACAAGAACAGCAGTGATGAAACAAAATTAAACAGAAACTTTAATCCTCTAACCAAACACCACTGCCACCTCTCATAATGATTTCCTCATCCCTATACACCTCTCTCTTTAGCCTGACCTAATTGTACTTCAAACTTTTCCATTTTGGCATGGAACTTGCAATATTGAATGCCAATAACTTTATTGAAAACAAGAAAAAAGAATAATCAACAACACTAGAGTCTGGATCCTCCAAGCAACAACCACTACCACCATCACCAACACCCTCATCAAAAAGATGTCGTATTATTAAACCAAAAACATGTAGAAAATTTAAACGTTCTTCCGTTAACACAAACAAAAAAACGGTGTCGTTCTAGTTCTAGTGGTCTGGATTATGGAGGAGCAATGAACGGTGGAGAAATTGTGGAAGTTGACGGAGGTCACATTATAAGGTCAAGAGGTCGAAAAGATCGTCATAGTAAAGTTTGCACGGCGAAAGGGCCGAGAGACCGACGCGTCCGTCTCTCGGCCCATACCGCTATTGAATTTTACGATGTTCAAGATCGACTGGGCTTTGATAGGCCCAGTAAAGCTCTTGATTGGCTCATTAATAAAGCTAAGCCCGCCATCGATCAACTCGCTCATCTTCCTCCATGGAAACCCACTCTTTTCAAACAGAAGCAGCAGCAACAACAAAACGACGACGTTTTAGAGAAACAGAATCAAAACGAAAACGAAAACGAGTTTAGTTTTCTTCAGAATTTTAGCAACAATAGTAACAGCAATGGTTTTATTCCGTTTCAAAATGAATTACCTGAAACGACGTCGTTTAGTAATGATTTGAAGCTTTCGCTTCAACAGAATCAGAATCAGCACGTGCAACAGCACGTGCTTTTCGCCGGGAATTTTGATGGAATGGTGACGTGGAATTCCGGTGGTGGTGCTGCTACTATTGATACTGGTAGTGGTGGTGATGGTTTTGTGTTTCATGGTTCTTCGCCGTCGCCGGTGGTTTTTCCGGCGGTGATGTATGGTCAGAATCAGTATCTTTCACAGAGGGGACCCCTTCAGTCCAGTTACAATCCTTCAGTTCGTGCTTGGATAGATGCGCCGACGACGTTTGTTGGGGCTGATTATCGACGTCAAGCGGGTGGTTCGGGTGCCGGATTTGCTTCTGGTGGCTTTTCTGGTTTCCGTGTGCCGGCACGAATTGGAGGTGATGATGAGGAGATGCATGGCGGTTTATCTGACAGGCCGTCGTCCGCTTCCTCTGATTCTCGCCGTTGAATTTGGTAGCCTGAATTTCCTTATCCTTATAGCTCTTGCCTTTGAAACCCTAATTTAGTATGCGAACTTGCTGGATCAAGGTGGAGAGTTGAATTTGGATTTGGAATGGTTCGGTTTGGTTCAATGGTTTATGCTTAAGGAATGAAGAAAATTTGGAGTTGAATTTTCAGGTTTTCTATTCCTCAAGTTTGTTATTTCAATTTTCATGTTAGTGTACTATGTTTGGTTATCTTTGTTGTATTGCAATGTTTATTTGTATGTTTGGTTATCTTTGTTGTATTGCTATGTTGATGTTGTTTAAACTTTGTTACAATTTGTAGTGACTATATATCTATTGTGTAATTTGTTATAAAATTTTAGTTTTGGTATGAAAATATGCATCAAAGCTATAGTTTGTTTGATTTATCTTTATATACTTTCCATGTTTGTGAAGAGCTAGATGAAGTTGTGAGCTTTCTCTCTGTTACAAAACAGGGAAAATTCCTGAATAAGCCAATATATGAACTTGTAGTCTATGCGCAAGGTTTAGTTTGGTTGTTATGTCATGTTTCAAATAGGGAAGAGATGAAAGAGGAGTTTTTTTTAGTGAGAAATGATTGTTTTCTTACTTTTTTTATTGTGACCATTCATCATCCTTCTATTGCTTCCTTAGGGAATTGAAAGATCAATCTAGTTCTATAGTTTTATTGTGTATGATCTATCTCTTTCGTGCTTGAGTTTTGGAAGCATTTAGATGAGAAGTCATTGTCTATGAACAGTGGAAGCTGTTTTACTAAAGAAACTAGTTGGGTAAGAGTTGATTCTGAGCTTGCTATAAGGAAAAATTTCCTAGATTTGGTGTGGTTTTCTTCTTTTCCTTTGCCTTGTCATATACGTAGTTCCTCTTTAGCATGTGATGGTTCATGATTGTGACTGAGGAGTTGATTAGGAGTTATAGCTATAGCTTATAGGCTATGGTAGAAGAGGAAAAAAAAAGGAAGGGAAGTGATACAAGTTATCTTGATGAATGATAGCTTGCCTACTTACTCAGCTGATTTGGAGACCTAGATTCTCTGCTGTAACAAATTCACAGTCATTGCAGTTAGGTAATTATAACCGTTGGATGAAGATCTCACATCTCATGTTTCAAATACAGTTGATTCAAACATGAGGTTGGAAAATTGGTCTTCTAATCCTTATCTAATGGTTGTGATTTTCACCTTAATTACACTGACTGTGATTTTACTGTAATCTGAATATGAACCCAGTATAGTCCCCAAAGGAAACTTCAACATCGGGTTCTGAGAAGTGATTTTTATCATTGGGTTTAAAACCTCACCTTCCATCTGGGAACAGATGCATGTTTGGATTCACGGTGAGTTTGGTAGAATCACATTGTGATTTTGGCAAAAACTATACTTTAGAACTTCAACAAAATCAGTGTCATCGTGATTTTGTCAAATTCATTGCAATTTCAAATACGCACTAGGCACACCTTTTTATTCAAGTTCCTCAACCTTGCTTAAGTCAGATGATGTTTTAAGTAGTGGGGGCATCTGCAGGTTACAGTATATACTCAATATGCAATGAATTTGGATAGATTAATTCTAGTAGGTAGAACAAGTGGGGAAAGTGGAAGACATCTGCAGGGGATGAGCACATTGAAGTTCAATTATGGAAGAATTTCACACACATATAGGTGCTATGAAAGTATGGTTCTTTTTTATCTGTCTATGGTCCCCTACCCCCTGAGATTTCAGTGCCTAAAAATATATTTTGGCCAGCTGGAAATGCTCTTGCAAAAGGGGAAAATTAAATAAAAGGAAAATTGAAATACTGGCTTCTACGGAGATCGTAGTAATTGTTTTTTGGGTTGTTTGTTGGTTCCTCCAGTCAGTTGATAAATAACATTACTTCAAAAGGTTGAATTGGTCATTATACAGAACAAAATTCTGGATTGCCATATTTGCAGAATAAGGCTATAATTAATGAGGATGTTTCCATAAAGAGGCCTATCATGCCCTGTCTTTATCTGTCTGAAACTATGCAATAACTAGAGGATAGTCTTCAAAAGAAACTGAATTGTCATGGGAAGGGAAGGCATTATCTTTATTGTTTCAGTGTTTCTTAAAAACAATTGGTGGATTGTAGGTAAAAAAAAAAATGACCAGTGTGTTTTATTTGCTCTTGGCAGTTGTAACCAATGTAGCATTGACTTTTCAGATTTAAGAGTGTCGAGGGTTTGACATGTGTCGGTGTTGGACACCAACCCGACACCGACACATGCGTTCACATTCAATAACTTTCATTTTCTCATATCATTGTTGATGCCATAGTACCAGTGTCGTGTTCAATGTTTGTATTAGTGCTTCATAGATTGTAAAAAAACTATTTGAACTCTGATGCTTAATACATTAGAATAAAAATATGTGTGGGGAAGAATCACTGCTCCTGAAATGAAGGGAATAATAGTAGACCATTATCATGTTTCAACCAAAACTAGCAAATTCATGATCATACAAAAGCAAATAACAAGTTAAAGTCTTCTACTGATACACACGACACACCCGATGGTAGATTCTTACAAGCCAAACATGGAAAATAAACCCCAAAAGAAGATGAAGAAACAGGAGCCATCAATCTTTCTGCCTCAGCATTTTTTGGCAGCCCTCATGTTTTGTTTTTCTTTCCTTTCTCAGTCTCCTTCGCATTTGACATGGAAGCTTTAGCCAATGGTGATTTTAATGGCGATTTTGTTTCATTCTCCTTCCCATTTGACATGGCAGATTTAGTCAATGGTGATTTTAATGGTGATTTTGTTTCATTGTGGTTCATCTTATCTAATTTGGTCCTCTGCTGCTGGCCGTTGAGTTTCTTTGTTTTGGGGAACTGAACTTGAACCCGAACCTCCCAAGGACGTGCTGCAACCCAACGCTCCATCCAGCTCCAGCCCCAGCTTTCTTTACCCAGGCTATAAGAAGCCTGACCAAAATACTGGTTACAGTTTGGCCTCCACTGCAATATTACCTCGACATTAGTAGTCAAATTTTGATTTTAAGAAAGGATAAATCAAGTGGAACAAGTTACACACCTGATGAGAGAAAGCATATGCCATGGCTCGCTCTCGTTTGATTGCTGCTTCTTCTCGCTGATGTATCCTGGATAGTATCTCTTCCATTGTTTCAGAACCGCTGCACCATTCCACCTGTGATACATTCACAAAACGTCGTGCTTTATTGAAAGTGACCAATATAACAGAGATAATACTTTAAAAAGCTATCTATCACTGACAGATTATGGTAACACTACCTCGAGCTCATTAATCTTAGCCTCGATTTTTAACTGGCTTTCCAATCTCTTTTGCTTAATCCTGGCTGCTGTTATCATACACATTCTTCGAGCTCTAATTTGATCTTGTATTCTGCTCCATGAATGTATGTAGTTAAGTGTTGTTGCTGTTTGGTCTCTAGCCATGTGGTCTTGAATTAAAGCTTCAAAGTTCTCTGCTCCCCTTAGATGTTGAAAAGTTCTTCTTGCCTACATATATATAGGTATAGGGGCAGGGAGTAAGTTTCATCATGTCATTAAGCTTATGTGAAAATTGCTAAATTTTGTAGAAAAGCTTCAAATCAACATTTGTAAAGATAGAGGCATGTATAAAATTATCTGCCATATTATGGGATATTAAAACTAAAAAGTTAATTAACATAACTTGTTGTCAAGAAGGTAAGTATAGAAAAACAGATGAGGGAAATAATTGCTTTCCAACAGTTATGAAAGAGGGTGATAACTGCATAACAGAGAATATCATCATAACCCAGTACTTAATTCCCCTTCCAAAATCAGAGAGCTGTGCCTGGACTTCATTGCTTTAAGTTTAATTCATTCCAGTAGTAATAAAAAATAAGTGAAGACACTAGTGGTCCATGTTCTAAAGTCATTATCAAAGTAAATGATACCTTGTGGAAATACAAATTATTCAGTGTCATTTATTCCATTTAAATTTGATTTGATGTAAAAACTAGACTATCACTAAAGAAGGATGTCGAAAGTTTTGTCAGAAAAGGAAAAAAAAAAAGGATGTCGAAAGTTGTTAATATATTTTTTTAGATTTTGCAAATAAAGACATCATATCAAGTATTTCATTCATTGTAAAAAAAATAAAAATAATGTTTCCCGGATAGTATAGAACTTTATTTTCTTTTAATGAATCAAAATATAACCTCGTGTCACTTTGTTAAGTTGACAAAAAGAATAATGAATTGTTGACAGTTGCAGCCATGTCTATGATTGCAAGGAAAGTTAGAAGGTACCACTTAAAGGAAACTTCTAACTCAGTATCTTCATAAGGGTTAAGTATTGGTTTGATTATAAGAATCAAAAGTCCTAAATGCACGAACTGGATTCGCTGTAGTTAAGGAATCATGGATTTGATGCAATCACACGATCTGGACCGTTGGATCAAGTTTACACTGACCATTTTTTATTTTTGTATATTAGTTCAAAAAACCAATGTTGGGAGATGAGCTTTTTAATCTTACGGTTCAGATCATTGACTGCATGATTGCGTGGTTAAAAATCTAAAAATCGCGAAATGCATAAGCCGCATTATGAATTTCGACATTTTGTTCTCAGCTACAGGCACAAATACTGTGAAAAGTGTAGTAATAATAATGCAGTAAAAAGAGTCTAGCATCACAAAGATATTGTACCATAAATGAACGAAATGCATTTTGAATCCGAGTAGCAGCAATATTGTGAATCAACCTGGAAGGAACTGTCCTCTCCATCATCAAACCTTCATTGGGCGTGCTACTTGATTCTTCATGAGGGCTATGGTTCCCATTTGTATGTTCATTTGATATTTCAGCAGTAGATTGCACCTAATCAAAGAGTGCTTAGAGAACAAGAACTAACACCGGATGTTCCAAAGCAAGATAAAAATGTCTTGCTCATAAAGAGATTGCATGTTAAATTATAGAAATACTAAAACACATTTTGTAGTAGTCACTTGTTAATATATTTTCTCTTATTGGTTGAATTTCAACGAGAGACGTGTGATTGAGTGTTTCTCTCATCAACCTTGAGGAACTCGATTAAAGACCCGGCACCTAAAGAGAAGTGGGTTCAATAAAAAGGGTTAGAGAGTATGTTGTTATCACTACATAATTTATCGTTTGTGGATTTTAACTGAACTCTTTTAACAAACTTAACTTCTTATTAGTCAACTAATCCTGAAAGAAAATCTAAATTAGGAGCAGGGAAATTCTCTCCAAACTCTCATCATAACTTGCAAATTTTAAAGTTCAAGGACTAAAAGAGAGAGAAAGGAAAAAACCTTTTCTTGGTTTGATTTATTTTCTTTCCGTTTCTTCCTTCTGGTTATAATTTTAAACCATTTCTTTGGACCCATTCTTGTGGAGAAACAGCTAAAACAAGCCTGCATATCAATATTCAAACAATTTATAGTAATTCTCATGCATAAACAGCTATAATACTAGAAGAAATGTGTCTAGAAAATCATAAACTCCATTAAGAGTTCATCAAGCAATCATTAAAATGGAAAGACTAATTTTTTTTGTTGTTACAATCTCAACTTAATTTCAACTTTCAGTTTGTGAAATCATAAGCTCAAAATTAAAATATAAAAGTCTACCATACCATTACGTGCACCTTCTAATAGTAAGAACATCAAACAGCTATGTTATTTCAAGGCCACAACTATCTGAAAATCAATCCTAAACCAAGTTAATATATTTGAGAAGAAAAAGAAACACTTGTATACCCAAATTAACTATACACACATACATAATTATTATTATTTTTACAAAATATACACATATACATCATTATATATTTATATTTAAACTAAAAAAATAGCACAGCAAGATAATCAATATTAATAAATGGCAAAATAAAATTGCATCAAAATCCAAGGAGTTCCAATACCTGAACTGAAACAAAGATGCAAATGAAATGAAATGATAATTAGGAGGATACACAAGAGGCTTACAATTGTAGAGAATGATTAATGATGGATAGTAATGGTAAGACGTGGTACATTGTAATACAACACATAAAAAGAAAGAGCTAGAGAGAGTTCCATAATAGTGTTGGGTGACAACCTAACCATAGTGAAGTAGATGTTTGATCTCTTGTAGGTTTAGGAGTCTATGACAAAGGTGAGGGAAGGTAGTAGTGGTATTCAATATTTCATGTCTAATTGTGTTTCTGAAAATGATTTTTACTTTGATTTCATCATTGAAACAAAAAGCTAAGTGAAACATCCTCTCAAAAAAAAAAGCTAAGTGAAACACGTACCATTAAAAAACAAAGCTCCAACTTACGAAAAAATAATAAGATGGTATGAAAAACCAAAAAGGTGAGGATAAACTTACACTTTTTCTTGCACATTATTTCTGTTTTTTATCTCTTGTCATATTCGTACCATTTTGTACCAAATCGCAATTAGTTAGTGAACTATTAAATCATCTAAAAACGAGCTATATATTTTAAGGGAGATATGTGTAAGAAAATATGATTCTTTGAAAGCCAAAAAAATATTAATCGTTTGATTACGGGGTCATTTTTATCCTTCCATGTTTTCTGCTTTTTTAACCCTCTAATTGAAATTAGATTCTAGTGATTTAGAGTTTGGTCGGGATGTAAGTAAAACTCTTTTGAAGAATTTGTTCTTATTGATTCGGCAAGTGTGAGTAACAGTCCCATAATGGATGAAATCGATGCCTACGAGTTAAGATAAGATGTGGTAACCAATCCCACTTGTGTAGTTACTCAAAACCCAACCTTTAGACTCACCTATATGCCAATTCACCTCTCAATAATTTTTTTCATCTACAAGGCTCGAACCTTATACCTTGCTTAATGAATCTACGTCTATTCTGAATTTAAACCCTTGTGCAAAACTAACAAGACATTATGTGTTGCAAAATTACAATGGAGCGTAACAACCAAAACATAAAATATAGAAACCTAAGAGTATAGAAAATCCATAATCAAAACAAAAAACAAATATAAAGAGTGTATAGTAGCAAACACACCAAATTTTTTTACCCAATTCGACTTAAAGTGACCTATGTATAAAGGAGAGAACATGTCTCTCATCCATTATCAATGGGTCTTTACAAGGGATACAAAGAATTTTCAAGAAATAAGCTTCAACAATAAACCCTAATTTTGACCCCCTTTGTGTTCTTTCTCTTAACCCACAAGAAGATCTCTCAAGAAATCACGAGAGAAAACTTAAATCATTCCTCAAATAAAATCTCTCAACCATTAGCTCTTAAGATTCTCTAAATGTTCACCTTTTTGTGATACCAAACAATAAGGTAAGAATATTGCCTCTCCATATTGATTATGAGTATTCTTAGCACTGCCACTCCAAACTTAAATTGAGAATTCTAACCCCCACCTCTCTAGGATGGGCATGAGTATTCTTACTATCGTATCTCCATGATGAAGTTGATTATTCTTACCACCGTCTCTCTGGGATGATAATGAGTATTTTTACCACCGACTTTACAAAATGATATTTAGTGTTCTAACCATCGCCTCTCCATGTTGAGATTGAGTATTATTTGCAGCCTCTCTAGACCCTCCTTGGGCTTGAGGATCCATTTTCATCAAACTTCTATGGGCAGTCCCATAAGTTGTATCATTACCTCTTTAACCCTGAGAATGTCTTTTGTACTATTGAAGTTTTCCTTGCATCAAACTTCCTTTTGCTTTTGAAGTAGTCCCATAAATTTAAAAATATTACTTTTCTTGCTCTGGCTGAATTTCAAATCTTGCACTTTTTCAATCTCAATTAGATCATAACATGGAAGGTCTTTGTTGTCGCGTCACTTTGGTGCAACAATATCACTCATTTCCTATTCGCTTTTCAAACATTGTCTTCTTCTAGTCCCACTTGTGGAGGACTCCGCCTTAAGCTCAACATCATCCTTCATAGCTTCACACAAGAAACCCTTGGGCGACTCAATATCCAAAAATGTACATCCACTATGCATTTTGCAATGTAACTTGCAAAAGTCATTCAACTACTGTAAAATAATTTTCCATGAGTAGTCCTCTACGAGCATGCATCATATGAAATCTTCTACCTAACTTGGATTTTCTCTCCATGCCAAAGGTGCTCCCCAACTCACTTGAGGAGAGTCTTTTTTGCATATAAAGGAAGAAAAGAACCATTGGAGTATGATATAAACAAGAAAAACTTCCTTGTGAAAAAGTATCTCACCTCAACTAAAGTAAGAGCATAATGCTTTATCCCAATCGACCCATGCGAGTTGGGAGAAGAAGGGCTTATTGGTTTGAAGCTCCCAGCCTTGCGAAGTTTGTTGTATATTGGTTGTAAATCTTAATGAAGGAATGAGGGGTTAGAAACATATTTAGTTAAAGAAAGGTCGTCGAGTATGTTGGGAAGGTCGACTAAGCTTATAGGTGATGAAGTATAAGTAGTAAGTGTGACATCTTCTGAGGCAAATAAAGATGATTATTGGGAATAGCAGTTGGCAGAATGTAGAAATCCAATGATGACGGTTGGTTGGTCGAGGTAGGGTTATGTAAGACGGTATAGTTTTCCTCTTTACTGCGTAATAAGGACATTGTTCATGTGCATCCACAAATAATTATCCTAGATCAATTATGTCACATCATCTCATTTCTCGAGGATCAACAAATGATACAAGGCATCAGGGATTTGTTTACACCTAAAAATAGTTATCTTGTTAGCCGAACTCAAAAAATAAGTGAGTGAACTATTAGGCAAGGAACCCCTCATCTAAGTGGAATATATGTGATGCTAGAGTAGTCGAGCGAGGAAATTGATTCTTTCCCAAGACCACTAACTCATAATGTCGATTGTCAAAGGTTCAGAATTGAGTCAAGAGCGTAGTGGGACTGGACAATGACGCAATAACCACTTTGAGAAATGATGGAGAAGATATGATCTCTAGTGAAACTATACACAAAAGGACTTTGACAATGGATCATGACGAGGAGAGGAAACTGAAGCTGAACGTGGGGAGTCACGATCCAACTAGCGAGTGAGTTATCACACAACACCTATGAATATTAGTAGAATGGGGGTTATGCATTGTAGGCCATGTCGTTTAGCTAATATGTAATAGGCACACTATAAAAACCTTGTTCATGCATTGTAATTGAAACATCCAATCAATCAAACAAGCTTATTTTCACAATTTTTATCTATTTACCTTTCTTCTTTTATTTATGCATTTCTTAGTGTAGCTAAAACCCAAAAATAATCATACATGACATTCTACTAGAGATGTCAGGGAACACACAACTAAGAGATAAAGTTTCTACCTCAGCGTTAATCGTTTGAAGTAAAGGGAATCAAAATTGAGGAAACTCATCCAACCTCGGCTAGTTTCAGCTTACATCAACAAGTGGATATTAAGATATCCACTAGTATTTACAGATATCAACGAGTTTCAAGTTTTTCTTATATAAAAAACATTACTATAAATATTACTATCAACGTGTGTGTGCACGCGTGCTGATAAATAAACAAGAGTTTTTTTTTTTTTTTTATCAAAGTGATACATTCACATCCCAATTATGTTAGCACTCCAATGTATATCAACATCAACTCCAAAAGTTTTACTCAAAATGAAAAATAAACAAGGGTGGAGGCATAAGCCAAACCTACCAAAACAAAGTTAACGAAAACGGTAATTGGGCAAGTTAAATATATCTCTGGAAATGACTTCTCTAGAGCAATAAGGAAGGGTGTTCCACCAAACTAAGTCATCTATAAAAAATAAAAAAAAACCATCATTAGCAATTCTATCAGCACAAACATTCGTTATCCTATAAATATGAGAAATGTGAAATGTTAAGTTTTTAATAATATGCAAACAGATCTTCCACTTGTTTTTTCAACTTTCAAGGAACAAGATTGATGTTAGAAAAAGCTTGAACAGATCACATAGAATCACATTCAAGCCATAAATGGTTCCAAACTCTAGAATGAACAATTCCAATGGAACATATGACAACTATGATTTGAGTGCAAAGAGAATTAGCAATATCAATATTAGCATAGAAGCACCCATGAAAGTTCTAAGATGGCTTCTAAAAATACCAACGCAAGTAGAAACACCCAGAGATCCTCTAAAAGGAGAGGAGCATAAACCATCAGTGTTGCATTTTATCCAATGAACCGATGACATAAACCAACATACCTATTTAATTAAAAGGAGGAGGAGCATTACATTGAAATACATCAAGATAACAAACTTTTTAATGACTAAAAGTTACATGTGGATTACTTTTGATTTGAACCAAATCTTGTTCAAAGATAGGAGGGATGTTTTGAAATCTCAAGTTATTTCTTTATCAAATTCAAACTATTAATTTGTTTCTCAATTTTGTGCTTCATAGCTAACTTTTGTCAAATTTAATATATATTTCACGTTTTAAATGATAAATTGATAGAGAAAATTTACGTTGAATATTTAATTAAATTATTTTTTAATCAATTTTATATATTTATAAGAAGTTAACTTTTATGCTTACATGTGCTAATTCTACTCATATCAGACATGTACTTAGTTATTATTTCAACTCATACAACTAAGTTTCATTCATTTAATAAATTATAGATTATAATACAAATCATCTTTATCTTTTGCTCTTTTTTGCGATATGCATTTACGTCAGAATCAGAATCAGATACATTGCAGGAGGCAGCACCGCAATTTAACAACCTGAACGAGGTGGACGAAGTTCAAGGAGAATGGGAGTTGGACGATCTAGTCAATGATTTGCATGAAGAATGGTGACAACATGAGAGTAAACATGTTGTACAACATAAGTCGGCTGATTCGACTACAAGTGGTGTGAAGGAAATTGATAAAGAATTTTTTGAAGTTAATTTATCTCCTGTACTGCAACCACTTTCGCCTCCAGCAAGTTTGGAGCACGCTACTTTGAAAGGTGAACAGCTGAATCATGTAGAATTGGCGCCAGGTAATCTCAAGCAAGGGCCTTGGAGTATAGATTAGATGGATAATCAGAAAACTATTTCAGAAGGAGGCGTTGTGTTCTTGTAATATCCCGCTCGTCAGTATCGGAATTATATCAGTTAAAGGTGCGCCAGAGGGCAATGTTCATGAGACTCACTACGGTGAGGAATGTTTTACGACGCAGTGCCAATTGAACACAAGTTAATCAGCAGTGTCGGTGTAAACACGTTTAAGATGAAGGGCATTTTGGTAATTGCACCAAGGGAGTATATAAGTATGTTGGAGCCAAAACTACTCATTTGTGTTAGAACTTTCGCTCTCTAAACTTTGGAAATTCAAGAACTCTCTCCTTCTTCTCTCTTCAAGCAAACAAGTTCCAAGTGCATGTAATTGATGATTCAAGCATGGATGCTAGCAATTTAACAAGCAAGAAACAACTAAGGATGGATTGAAGCTTTGGGGTTTGGTTGGTGAGCCAAGAACTAAAGATGCATCAAAATCATGAAGCTAGGGTTTGGATTGCATGCTTGGAATCAAGGCTTGAAGTAGTGTTAACTTGATGATTGTTAATGTGAGTTCTTTAGATAGCTTCCCTACCTTGGTTTTGTGTGATTATCCATGTGAGAATTCATGATATGTCAATTAAGAAATTAGGTAGAGAACCCCTTTGTACCATTCATGATCAAATGTTGTTAATTGTTGCCATGCAAATGTTATGAACTGTTTATATGTGTTTCTG
>Ga0228710_1005839_pt1 | contig 18965 bp, 8 predicted proteins | sample MedpolnodulmetaG_FD_177995 | JGI IMG/M metagenome (GOLD analysis project Ga0228710, IMG submission 177995) | Root nodule microbial communities from Medicago polymorpha collected in Santa Monica, California, United States - pink nodules | ecosystem: Host-associated > Plants > Roots > Nodule...
GTAGAAGTTTCAAAGCAAGCAACAATTTCCAACCTTCTTATCATCTTCCTCTCTTGTCTTTGAAGTTTGAACTTTACAAACATGAACTCATTCACATGCACACATTGAATTTGAAAACCAGAAAAACAAAGACACATAGATGACAAAACCAACCACATCATTTCACTTTGTTCTGTCTTTGTTCCTCTTATTATTAAACCAAACAAATTCTCAGTCTCATATATATGATCAAGAACACAAAGTCTTGTTAAACATTAAACAATATCTTCACAACACTTCTTTCCTTAACCATTGGACAACATCATCAAATTCCAATCACTGTACTTGGAAAGAAATCATTTGCACAAATGATTCTGTTTCTGTCACTGGAATAACACTTTCACACATGAATATCACACAAACAATACCACCCTTTATTTGTGATGAACTCAAAAGCCTTACACATGTTGACTTCAGCACCAACTTCATCCCTGGTGATTTTCCAACACTATTCTATAATTGTTCAAAGCTTGTTTACTTAGATCTTTCTTTGAACAATTTTGATGGTATTATTCCTAATGATATTGGAAATTTGAGTACTAGTTTGCAATATCTTAACCTTGGTTCAACAAATTTTCATGGTGGTGTTCCTGATGGGATTGGAAAGTTGAAGGAATTGAGAGAACTTAGAATTCAATATTGTTTATTGAATGGTACTGTTTCTGATGAGGTTGGTGAATTGTTGAATCTTGAGTATTTAGATTTGTCCTCTAATACTATGTTTCCTTCTTGGAAATTGCCTTTGAGTTTGACCAAGTTGAACAAATTGAAGGTTCTTTATGCTTATGGCTCTAACTTGATTGGTGGCATACCTGAAAAAATTGGAGATATGGTTTCTTTGGAGAAGTTGGATATGAGAGGAAATGGTTTAACTGGTGAAATACCTGAAAAAATTGGAGATATGGTTTCTTTGGAGAGGTTAGATATGTCAGGAAATGGTTTAACTGGTGAAATTCCTAGTGGTTTGTTCATGCTGAAGAATTTGAGTGAACTTATTCTTTTCAATAACAAGCTTTCTGGTGAAATACCTAGTTTGGTTGAAGCATTGAACTTGACTTTGCTTGATCTTTCTAGGAACAATTTTGAAGGGAAAATACCTGAAGATTTTGGAAAGCTTCAAAAGTTAACATGGTTGGGTTTGTCTCTCAATAGTTTATCAGGTGTGATACCAGAAAGTATAGGCCTTCTTCCGTCTCTTGTCAATTTTCATGTTTTTTCGAACAATTTATCAGGTACTATTCCTCCTGAATTCGGTCGTTTTTCAAAGCTCAAAACCTTTCATATTGCCAACAATAGTCTTATTGGAAAGTTACCTGAGAATTTATGCTATTATGGTGAGTTACTCAACTTGACAACTTATGAAAATAGTCTTAGTGGTGAATTACCAAAATCACTAGGAAATTGTAGTAGGTTGTTAGACTTGAAAATTTATAGTAATGGATTTACTGGTACTATTCCTAGAGGTCTTTGGACATTTGTCAATTTGTCTAATTTTATGGTAAGCAAGAATAAGTTCAATGGTGTGATTCCAGAAAGATTGTCTTTAAGCATTTCGCGGTTCGAGATAGGTAACAATCAGTTTTCTGGTAGAATTCCATCTGGTGTATCTTCATGGACTAATGTGGTAGTTTTTGATGCAAGGAACAATTTCTTAAATGGAAGTATTCCACAAGAGTTAACATCACTTCCAAAATTAACAACTCTTTTGCTTGATCAGAATCAGTTCACTGGTCAAATTCCATCTGATATAATATCATGGAAGTCCTTAGTAACTCTTAATTTGAGCCAAAACCAACTTTCTGGACAAATTCCAGATGCAATTGGAAAATTACCTGTCCTAAGTCAACTTGATTTGTCAGAAAATGAATTTTCTGGCGAAATTCCGTCTCAACTTCCAAGACTCACCAATCTCAATCTATCCTCTAATCATTTGATAGGAAGGATTCCAAGTGAATTTCAAAATTCAGGGTTTGATACAAGCTTTTTGGCTAATTCTGGTCTTTGTGCTGATACACCAATACTGAACATCACCTTATGCAACTCTGGTATTCAAAGTGAAAACAAAGGATCATCATGGTCTATTGGTTTGATTATAGGCCTTGTGATAGTAGCAATCTTTTTGGCTTTTTGTGCTGCTTTCTTGATTATCAAAGTTTTCAAGAAAGGAAAGCAAGGTTTGGATAATTCATGGAAGCTTATTTCCTTTCAAAGGCTTAGTTTCAATGAATCAAGCATTGTCTCATCAATGACAGAACAGAATATTATTGGAAGTGGAGGATATGGCACGGTATACCGAGTTAATGTCGATGGTTTAGGCTATGTTGCTGTGAAAAAGATAAGGAGTAACAAAAAATTAGACGATAAACTCGAGAGTTCGTTTCGCGCTGAAGTTAAAATACTGAGCAATATTCGTCATATCAACATTGTGAAATTGTTGTGTTGTATCTCTAATGATGATTCTATGCTTCTTGTCTATGAATATCTTGAAAAACAAAGTCTAGATAAGTGGCTGCACATGAAGAGTAAGTCGTCGTCATCAACTTTGTCAGGCTTAGTACAAAACCAGGTGGTTCTTGATTGGCCAAAAAGGTTGAAAATAGCTATTGGTACTGCTCAAGGTTTGAGCTACATGCATCATGATTGTTCACCACCTATTGTACATAGAGATGTTAAAACTAGCAACATACTTTTGGATGCTCATTTTAATGCAAAAGTTGCTGATTTTGGACTGGCTAGGATTTTAATCAAGCCAGAAGAACTTAACACAATGTCAGCTGTGATTGGCTCATTTGGCTACATTGCTCCAGGTGAATGAATTACTTGCCAAATTTTTTTGTTTCTTCACTAACACATTTTCTTTGCTTAACTTGGATCTACTTAGCATTTATATTCATTATACTTATGTGATATTTGAATTGCAGAATATGTTCAAACAACAAGAGTTACTGAAAAGATTGATGTGTTTAGCTTTGGAGTAGTCCTATTGGAACTAACAACTGGCAAAGAAGCTAACTATGGAGATCAATACTCGTCTCTTTCGGAGTGGTCGTGGCGTCACATTTTATTAGGAAGCAATGTAGAAGAATTACTAGACAAAGATGTGATGGAAGCAAGTAACATGGATGAAATGTGTACAGTTTTCAAACTTGGTGTCATGTGTACTGCAACATTGCCTTCTAGTAGGCCTTCCATGAAAGAAGTGTTGCAGACATTGCTTAGCTTTGCAGAGCCATTACCTTATGTTGAGAAGAAAGTTGGCCTCTACTATGATGCTGATCCTCTTCTTAAGGATTCAAAAAGGAACACTAGGTTTGATGTTGATGATGATGATATGTGACAATCCTAGTTCTTAGAAATGTACTTTAGTCATGATTCTAATGATTTTTAGGTAGCACTTTTCCTACATATTTTTGTATTATAAATATTATATTTTTATAGTAGCTTAAATATGCACTAAAAGAGTTTGACAATGTATGCCAAATTCTATGTAAGTGACAATTCTAGTGCATAGGATAGTGGGGTTAGAAATTAATGAATCCATAGCAATTTGAGGTAGTGGTTTTAGTATGGAAAATGAAAAGAGGAATACTGTAATTTGTTGGAAGTTAGTTGTGTGGAAACACGATGCCTTTTTTTTCAAAGTCAATGGTCAATGTTTGCTGCTAGCTTAATTCTGTTTTGTTATGGTGTTCCATCTTCTCTCATGATATAGATATGAGGCATTAATACATGTGGTGTTCCACTTCCATCTTCTCACATGATCTAGATATAATGCATTAATAAATGTGTAACTTTTCTTTATATATACTATAAAAATAGGAAGACATATTATAGTGTTATCTAAGATTGCGAGAATTATCGACCCCATTGATGAAATTTATTTAATCCATCCGATTTTTATTATAAGAAAATATTAAAAATAATAATTTTATTTATAAGAAAATTATCTCTCATTTAATGGTTATTTTTAATATTAGTAGATGTATTTTCCCTTAAAAAAAATATTAATAGATGTATTTAATGTTTTAAACTTTTTATAAAGAAATTTTTGTAAAAAAATTTAAAAAGTTACAACAATTAAGGATTGTGCTAGTTTTGATGTTTTTCGGTTTTTCTTCTTATAATAAGGATCGAAGGAAGTGTAATCTAACTACTCATATAACAACAACAAGAAAATCCTCCTATAAAATTACTATAAATTTGAATCGTAAATAACGAAGTCATTGAGCTCAAGTGATTAATAAGCTCTACAAAAAACAAATCGTTTAAGAGAACCGAGTTAATTTAATTCGTGGATTGAACAATTCATAGTCAAATTATACTTACATCACACCTAAACTCTAGATTAACAAACAAACAAAAAATTCCAAATCACAAACAAGTCTGCCGAAAAGTCCAACCACATGCTTTTGGTCAAAAAGTCCAACCATACGTGTGAAGCAAGACCAGTCCAAGTCAATATGTATGACTTAATTAACGGGTGAACATTTTGGCTGGTTAGTGCCTTTACGGTTGAACTTTTTTTACCTTCTACAAACTTGGAGATAATACTTATACAACCACAATCACAATTCAGTTAATTGTATCAATTAGTACTAAAAATTTAGCCATGTTAGTTATTTCAATGATGACTGATTAAACATAATCATTGCTGACTCTTGGATGTAAGTACTAAGTATATTTATCACTTCAAATAATTAAACACTTTTCACATGTCAATTCCATTAGTAGACTGAAGATAAAATTATAGAAAGCTTTGTTTTCACTTTCAATATTCAGAAGCTATCTCAAAAAGCTCTTTGTATTTATCTGACACAAATGATTTAGCCTTCATGGTTGGTTTCCCATCACTTCCAGGAGACATGCACTTCACCCCAATGACAGTACTCAAACCTGCACAAACAAAAGATTTGTTATCTACATTTTACACATAGTAAGATTAGGCCAAATCCAATTCTCTAAATATAACGAAGTACTATGATTGTACTCACTCTCGTGTACACGGCCATACACCATCCTTTCCCCTTTCCAATATTCCAAAGGTTTTGTCCTGAACCTGGTGCTTCTCCTTACTCCAGACTCCCATGATGTACCAGCATCTGGGAAGATGGAATAATAATATATATAACTTAACGACAAAGAAAAATGTTCAAAATTAATGAACGAGAATATGAGATAATTGGGAAGTACAAACCTGCAAGGCTCTTCCTCAGAAGTCTCTTACCCTTGGACCCTTTTTGTGTACATGATTTAACTCTTTTTTGCCCATTAATAGGTGCCGCAGAACCAACTGCCTTTTCCTGTACCAGAGGACAGTGATTCAATTCAGACCATCATCTAGAATAATATTCCAAGGCTTATGAATATTTTTGTAAGATCTTAATTCATAAACCAATTAAACCCTATTACATTTGTGATCTAGCATGGTCTGGTAGGAAAAAAAAATAGCGGCAACTAAAGGTGTGAAATTCTGTCACATGTCATTACTCATTAGAGTGAAGACTTTTCTTAAAATATAGATAGATTATAGTTCAACTCTACAACATCTATTTTCAACCTTGAAATTTGTAAGATGACTTTTGTTTGCTTTTAAATAGGATAGCATCCCAAAAAAAATGAAAAACAGGATAGCATGGAGGGAACTTAAAGTTCTGGATTGCCAATCAAATCTCCTGGCCTTCAAACAAATGATCTAATAAATTACACTTGATCAACTTGATTGTTACATTACCCATTCCAGCAAAACTGATAGTATAGTATTATTATATAATATTTAATAACTTTATATCCTAGGGGTAGACCCCTGGCAACATGTATATGACCACTGTATAGCAGTAATCATTTATTTCGAAGGTTGACGCGTACACATGATGATGATATGATGGTATTGTTTGTATAAGGGGAAAACCTCAGATAATTTATAGGAAAATGATAAAGTTATTCAATGCAATAAACTGTTTGATAAATGTTACTTATATGATCATATGTTAATGTGCTCTTATTTGATAAACGATTGAATTGTAAATATGGCCATAGTTTAAAGATTAAGGGAAAATAAAAGAAAACCAGCAAAGCTAGGAACCTGTAAACACTGTTCTGGACCATCATCTGATCTTCTAGACCCTTTGTCCATAGAATTGGCTTGATACGCAACTGAATTTGATTGATCAGCTAATGCATGACACAAGTGAGTTAATGCCATCAAAGGTACATAAACACTAATTTAAAACCAAATTCTTCCCTGATTTCAGATCAAAAGAAAACCTATGTGCAGAGTTTATTGCATTGTTATAAAAGTTCACCATCAAAACAATAACAATAATCGAGTATTTTGCCACTATGAAAGGCCAGCTACATAGTCATAAAATAACATTGAGATTTTTGATAAATAAACTTAGAGTAAGGTCTCTTCTTATAAAATGTTGTGAATATAAACTTACCTAGTGGAAGCTCTGAGTTGAGATTCGCATCATCTGTTGGTATAGAAGTTGTAAATTCCTGCATGTTTTCTTCCAGCATCTATCATAATAAACATATTCATTCAGATTTCAAAACTAAACCTTCAACAACAACTGAAGATTATTAAATTAAAATACTCAGAGGTAACATACGTTGTCATCAAAATGATAAGGTTCATTTGGCTCAACATTTTGCCTTCCTACTGTGTCATCCATAACCCATTTTCCCATACCACTGCAACCAATATCCACATGCATGTCAACATCAGGTTCATTCGAGTCAACATTAGCATTAAACCCAGGTTCGGTTGAATTATCAACCATGGACTTTTGAGGAGTAATGGTGCAATTTTTGTCAGGATTGTCCACAATATCTTCAATTATGGGTGCATTAACTTTATCTGATGGATTCCTAGAATTGTGTTCCTTGGAATTTTCAGAAGTCTCCAGAATTGTATTTGTCTCACCAGCAGCAATAACATCTTCGATTATAGGTGGAGTCAGCTCATCTGATGGCTTACTAGAACCAACAATATCGACTTCCTGGTTTACTATGTGAATTGGTGAATAGTTTCTTCTAGGTACATGATCAATTCCATGAGCTGAAAATGGATCCGTAGATAGCTTTGACCGTGAAATGTGCTTTTGCAATGATGACAATGAAGCAAATGGACTTTTTGGTGGTGTGGGTGAAGCTGATTGCTTCTCAGCGTATCCTACACTCCGTCTAAGAGGTGTCTGAATATTCATTCCTTTCAACCAATTATCTACGTCAGAAAAAGCCTTTCTTTTGCTTGGCTTCGACGAAGTCCCTCGCAAAGATTTCAGATCAATTGGTTGGGAGTCTAGGAAGTCTGGAACAGATAATTTCTCGAAAACAATCGATTTGACCTGTAACCTCTCCTGCAAAAGATTTATTGCTCCTTCACCCTCTAGTTCTTCAGAATCACAATCAAGCAATCCTTTCAAAATGTCATTCATCTTATTCTCTTCAATAGATGGTGAATCTGTTGCAATCACGATCGTTTTGAAGTACGAAAAATAAGTGAGAAAAAAAGGTACTGATATCAAAAGAGAAAAGAACAACAGTAGAAGAATCCAAAGCACAGGGATAATCAAGCCCGGCCAGATTTTACAGAGTAGAATTCACTCACCAGTTACTTCATTATCCAATGATGCAAGAGAAACTTTGCCTTTGTCAGTGTTATCACCAACAGGATCAAGACTGTCGGATTCAAATGCCTTTTGGGAGGATAGGACATAATCGTTATTGTCCAAAGTTTCTGTTGAAACCCTATGTTTGTATCTAACTGGCCTGACCAATATAACATCAAAAACACATCAAGCAACCAAAAGAGAATGACAAACAACATGAACACAATGCAGGTTGTTTCTTGAAGAAGTATTCATGGCCGTTACCTCCGATTAAACCCAGGAAGTCCCGGTCGACGTTCCCGTGGTTTAGTTGAATCCTGACTTGGCTGAGATGGCACAATACCCAACTGCTTTTCTATTTCTCTTTTTGCATCTACCAAATCAAAATGCAGAAGTTAACAACAAGACAAAAAAAGGTATCTTTGGCACAATCAAGAAAAGAAACAAACTATTCCTTACTTTCCAACCGTTCATGGGCCATGAAGAATTCCTCGGGATCTTTCAGTTTTTTCATGTCAAGAATCGGTAACAAATCCTCAACAGAGGGTCTGTCAAAGATTGAACACGTGAGAATTGAGAAACATGTAAACAACTAAAAAAATAAAAAATCAGCACTCATATTAGTAAAAATCCATCATAAACATCAAATAAGCTTTACTTTTTGGCTGGCTTAAGCGAGAAACGTGGGCGTGCACGATTGAGGCCTAAACCGGGTCTCCGTTTTCGAGGTAATTCTCCATCCTCTTGAGAAGCAAAAACATGATCTCCCAGATCTTGAGTTGAATTTTCTGTACAGAATCCCAAGTCGTCCTCTAACATTTGGCCTGCTCTACAAGTTTAGTGGGATTTCACAAGGCCTGTACACACAAAGGACACAAAGATCACAATTATCATTAATTTTATATTTGCCCCAAAAATGATCAAATTACACATATTCAGAAATTTAGTTGATCAAATTTAAGTTATGCAATTCCAATAAAAAATTTAGCTTATCGCCTAGATTACCGTTCAAATGAAGGGTAGTTTCGAGCTACTATCATTAAATATGAGAGAAGTTGTTAACTTTAGCTTATATTTCATTTCAAAAACTATTCGCTAAAAAAAATGATACTGAACTGGACAACTCCAGGACAAGTTGTACAGCGTTTGATTGCAAAGCTGTTTCAGCGACTGGACAAAAAAGGGGGCAAGAGACATGACAAAAACTGAAATTCTTATCGCTCACTAAGCCACAACACAACTTTTTGTCTCAAATAAAAGTAGTCTAAAATACTAAAGTAGCATTTTCTCGACCAAACATCAAAAAACTGTTCAATACCATAAAAGTTCCAGTGATGTTCTTTATGTTGTGTTGTTTTGTCCGGTGCATACCTTATAGCAGATCAAACGCATTGCATTTGATCCGTTAAAGAGTAAGTACTAGACAGAAAAGAACAGCACAAGATAGAATTTTATGGTACTGAATAACTTTTTGTCTTATAAACAAGAATTTCAGTTGTTGTCATGTCTATTATCTCCAGTTTGTCGTGTCCCTAAAACAGTTTTACAAATCAAACATTGTATAATACAACTGGAGTTGTCGTATCATATCCAAAAAAATTAGCAGATCAAGCACAATGCGAGTAATTTAGTAGTTTGATTAATGGTACAATAATTTAAATGGTAAATTGAAAAGTAAAATGAACTCAGTTTCCATTACCCTAATAAAATCAACTAAAATTTCTAATAATAATAATGAAGTAAAAATGAAATGGAAAAAGGAGCTGAGAGAGAGAGGAGTTAGCATACGATGAATCTGAGATCGTTGAAAGAACTGAGAGAGGATCTTAATTCTATTTCAGTTGAAGCAACGAGGAAGATGGATGATGTTTAGTGACTCGTTTGGCTGTTGTTCAGTAAAGAACCGCCATTTTTACACACTTTTTGCGTTTCCATTTTTTAATTCATGAAATGTAACGCCAATTTTTTTTAATTCTATTTATATATTGTGGTAGATACACGTCATATTAAATCTATTTCATTGAGTTTAATTTATAGGGTTAATATAATTTTTGCGAGTTTCGGTTTACCTGTAAAAAAAAAATTTTGACTTTAACCATGTAATTTGAAGATTCTTTTAAAATAGACCCTGTAATTTGAAGATTCTTTCGTTTTAGATGACCTCAAGGTCTAAAACGAAAGAATCTTAAATTACAGGGTTAGTATCTAAACTTTTTTTTTACAGGGGGTAAACCAGAATTTGCTCAAATTACAAAGGGTAAAGACATATTAACCCTAATTTATATACACAAACGTTTTATAGATTTTTTGACAAAAATAAATGATATTCATTTATTCAAATTGATAAAATAAATTCATGCAATATAAATTCACTAAAAACAAAAAGATGAATATGTGAACAAACTCGTATCATCCATGTTAATAGCATAAAATAGAAAAGTACATAAACTTACACATTAGATTATATTGAAGTCTCTGAAATACACATTTCTACGGATTTCCAACATGGACAACGCCAAAGTCAATGTATATGCATTGATCAAAGCTGATCTGGCAATCTGAACCGAACAAATGCCTAAACAAACAAAACAAGAAAGTCAAACAATGCCGCACAAAGACGACGAACAAACCAACGTTGTATTATGACCCCGAAATTAAAAAATAAAAAACGAAATAGATGTGAAAATCATTTATTTCAATAAACTAGGGTTTCAAGGACGGCTCACAAGAGAGAAAGGAAAAAGTACAAACGTTTTATAGATGTATTCCGATATATGATACAATATCATTAAATATATCAAAAACATGTGATCTGTATATTTTATTAGTTGATATGACAACACATCATTTATTAATTAAATTCGGGATAGATAATTATATTAGTTGGCTAATGGATTAAAAGAGCTGATGAATCAAAAGTCTGATGGTTGAATTTAGACAATGGAGAAAATATTAACACAACAATTAAAATATTAACAATTATCATTAAAAAAACATATATTAAGCTATTTTATGTTGGGTATTGGGCTATTTTCCTACGTTGACAAAAGTCAATAAATATTAGTGTATTATGTCTCACTTATATAAATGAAGAGATGTCATATTAAAGATTAGAAGAGAGTGTTTATTGATGAGAAGAATAGCATCACTAACGAGAGAAAAGAATAGTGATAGTCAATCCTGTTTTACTTAAACATGTTTCAATCAACACTTAGTTAATACTTTTTTCTGTTCGGATCGATGAAACGAGGCCTGAACAGAGAGAAATTTGTCTTGCAATGAAGCAATATTTTTTGGTATTTTTCATCTTTCTTGTTCTCGTTTGCAAGCCTTGTTGATTTGTTGTTTTGGCTAGTTGTTGACACTATCTGTGCATCACATTTGAGACTCTTTTGCATCCATATTTGATTATAATAGAGCTATTTTATTGCTATGAAGGACTCGTGGTTTTTACATTTACATTGAAGAATTTTCACGTTTAAATATTGATGTTCACTTATGTCTTTGATTATTTGTTTTGTTGTTGCCATATATATTGGTCGTTGCTCTTCATGGATTCTTACAAGTTTGAGAAATTTTATTTCCGATGTGAATTGGTGTGTTATCATTTTTATACGTTAATTTCAATCATTTTATTTTGCACATCATTATCTCGTCTTTATTATCTCCTTCCAACCCACAATTATAATGCTCAGCGTTGAGTTCATGATCTATGGTTAGAAAATGTTGATTTTTCTCTCAACTAAAAACAAGTGGTTGACTGCTACAATAAGGATGTGAATGATGCTACGCAATTTGTAACACCTCTAATTATCTATTTCTTTTAACATGGTCTGAAACCATTTCTTTTCTTTCATTTAAAAATTTTAGAACTAGAAAAAAAATGATTTTACAATTGTTTGTTTATTTTTTTAAAAAAATGAGACCCAAAAATGAAAATGGGTTTGGGAATCCATTGATACGATTCGACTTGTGTTCCATAACCTATTAAAAGTACGAAGATTTGTTTTTTAGTTTAATTTAAAATAATAAAAAGAAGAGTAAATAAAAATGTTATTTTAAAATTTTTGACATATCCTCCAATAAAAATGTTATTTGTAAGTCAGGTATTTGTATTTGATGATAAATTTTAAAATTGATGAACATAGAATGTATAACAACATATCAAGGGTCTTATAAAGAAATTGCCAATGCAGAATATTTTGAAATGTACTACTCATTATGTACAAAAATTTATCTTCGATAGTTTGCTCTTTTAATTTTCAAAATATTTACAATTAATAATGATGATATTACATAATGATACATACGCAATATCATAACCCAATGGGAGAATGAAGGTTCTCATAAACATATAAAATTAACCAAATATGAATCTGCAATTGACTAGAAAGACAAAATTTACTCATGTAACAACCTAGTCTTCAATTACCACAATCAAAAGTTGACATTGTCTAATATGACATTTGTGCAATTCTCGAAGGCAGTTATTAACATAAACAAGAAAGATAGCAGAAGAAGAAAAGAATATCTGGGTTAGATTATGCATCAAGTAATATAGGAGGATATGAGACGTCACACAACAATATGTATATATGTATGTATGTAGAGAGACACACACACATAATTTACGAAAATAAACAGTAGTAAAATAAAACAATTGACTTTATGACATCTAAGCCTAACATTGCTCCATGAAGACTATTGTTGTAAATATTCCTCGATATTGTAATCTAGTTGCTTAACTCATAGGAAACAAGTCCTCAAGCAGTAGATATCCGTCTTGGCATTCCTCAAAGTTTTCATTAGAGTGATCTCCATTGATCTTGAGTTAGTTTAGTGGAGTGTCAAGATAGGTCTTTTGTCTAGCGAAATTACTGACGATCAATGTAGCTAATCATTGAATCATTATCACATCTCTCACACCTAACTATCCCCAAGGTCTTCGTGGCCCCATTGTACTAATCTCCTAAAACTGCTATCCAAATCTTCGAACGACAACAACCAATGTTTTTGTTGGAATTGTTGTGCAACGAACAAAGAATGAAACATAAGTTCCTTATAAAAAGTAACATACCAATTTTCAAAGCATAAATTATGATTTAGTATATTGGGTTTGTATAGTTGATACTTGATACAAGTCTAAAATATTTTGTTCCTCATAAGCCTTGGAACTTACAACAAGAAGGGACCTAATTCATAATTTGTCAAATGGATTAAAAAGTAATCAAATTTATTTTGATTCTAATGACTTATTTATGACTTTTATCCAACATCCAATTTACTAACCAAGATTTTAATCATACATGAAGGAACATATCTTTTAATCTCATTTTCTCGGATCCAACACGAGAATACAAATTTATATTGAGTATACTGGGTATACTTAGAGCCTAACTTAGCCTAAATAAGGTTTTTGTGGGAAAATCTTATTTGTGAAAACACAATACCAACATGGTTAAGGTTCTCACAATCAAACTGTAACTATGAAAAATAATATGGATATTACAATCAATCCATCACACAATGAGAACAATTTATAGAAAAAAGCAATTAAACAAACAAGCAATCCATCTTTAACAACTCATAACAAATAATAGATAAAAACACATAACCATCAATCAAAACAATTCATACATTTCAAACATATCACATGATATATACATTCACACAATAGTTAGATTTTCAAAATACGCCTTAATGGTTAGTCAACCATCACCTGAGTACTTTACCGAATACGCTTGCGCAACGACTACAGAACGTTGAATACCAACTCTACGTATCAAATTGGTGCAACTGCAAAGATGAATAAAGGGAAAAAGCCACAAATTGTGAAATTGGATTCCAAAAAGCAATGATCCTAACCAGAAGGATGGCTTGTCGGGCAAGTCATTGAAAATTCGAAACAAAACAATGACCAACGACAAGTAGGCAATCACTTCTTTTCATTTTACCTTAGTTACAACCTTGGTGAGCAATCATCACCATTTATTCAGAAAACCACCATGTATGAATTCCAAGCCATGGAAAATATGAAGGTAACAACATAAATGAAAGAAATGTTCAGAGTGAAATGAACATGCTCAGTAAAATTTAACATCTAATGATGATACTTTTGTTCCTCTAATTAATGTTGAATCTACAAATGATCAGGAGGTTAAGATTGACCAAAATGAGGAACTTCCTAATTATACACCTTTGAGGAACCAAGATAATTCATCTAAAAAGAATCTCAACTCTAACAATAATATCAGCACTAGTAATTTGAAGTTCTAGAATACTACTAACATAAAATTAAAGAGGGAAACACTTAAATTTGAGCAACACAGTGATGAAGCTACTAGAAGAAAAGCAAATCACTTAACACATGAATCTCCTTCAAAAGTTGTTGAAGAAATATTGCTTGATAGTCAACTTATTATTTGACATGATGGATACCGTTAATAATGAGCTAAACATGAATATGCAACATGACTTAATAGCTTTGGATGCATTCTTCGAAGGAAAAGAATGCAAATAAGAGGACTTTCTTAACAAAGCATATCACTTTTATTTTCTGAAGACAAAAGAAGATTGGGGAAATAAACAAGTCTATATATATTCCTCATACCCAATCTAGGGATACTCCTCATAATCATTTTCAATGACCTAACTTTTTATTCATAACAATACCAATGATTTGGAGTAGTGCAATTTGTTGCATAATCATCTAGGCATCTCAAATGTTTTAATCCATCTTTGCTGAGTGCATCAATTTATGGGTCAACCAATACAATCTCAAGTAGCAGTTTTAACAAATGTATTTATGACCTTGTACCGTAATTAAGAAACATTACATTTGGCTCTTTCACTAAGGGGTCATCTTAATGTTCAGATCAGTTAACCATGCATTTTGAATTCATGTTTTTGTTTAGTGGTCTTCTTGTACTAATTTGTTAGGATACATCAAACTAACCTTTTGTTTGGTTTTTCTTTTATTTTCTTTGTTTTTGGTTGAGTTTGGTTTACTACCCTCAAATTAATTTTGCATTTTTTTCATTTATTTTTATTAATATTAGATTAGATAAGTGTTATTGCACTTTAACAAAAAAAATATTTAAATTATATATTTTTTGTTTATGTTATTTCTATATAAACAATTATAAAATATAATAGGAAAAAATATAATATTGTCTCTATTTGTTTTTTTTTACACGAATATTGTCTCTGTAAGTAAAAGGGGAGGTGTGAACAGCAATCATCGGGACTTGATTCAAAAAGAGGCGAAGTGAAGCATAAACTGTGAGCTCTGAGAGAATGGAGGAAGAAGAAGAGAATGCAACGGCGGCAATGGTGAAGTTAGGTTCATACGGTGGTTCGGTGATGTTGGTGGTTCCTGGGGAGGAATCAGCTGCGGAAGAGACCATGCTTCTTTGGGGTATTCAGCAGCCTACTCTTTCCAAACCCAACGCTTTTGTTGCTCAATCTTCCTTGCAACTCCGCCTTGACTCTTGTGGTCACTCTCTCTCTATTCTTCAATCCCCTTCTTCCTTGGTATCACTCTCTCTCTTACTCTCTTCTTGAATTTAAGGTTATTGGTAAAATATTTGATTTTGATTATGGTATGAGTTTTAATTTGAAGACCCATTTGGTTTTTTAGCATAAACATGATGACCCATTTCATGAAATACTATAATATTGATTGTTGTGGCTTAAAGTTAGAAACTTGTAGTGGTCATTGATTTGCTGTTTTTGTTCTGCTGCTGGTTGTATTTGTAATTATGATTGAGGATTTAGTGTCTTTTTGGATTAGCTTATTTGAGTTTATCTACTTTCATTACTTGTGAAATTGTTTGAGAGAGCTTATGGAAACAACTTATGACATGTTCATAAGCTATTTTTAAGCTTATTTTCATATGCTTTCCAGGATAGCTTATGAAAGCAGCTTATAACTTATATGAAAACAGTTGACTTTATTTCATCTTTGTTATATAAATAGCTTATATAAACAGGACTTTAGAGTATGTGACTGTGTGTCTGTGTGTGTGGTTCTCTGAAGCACGGGTGCCTTTAAAAAGGTGAAGTATCCGTACCTATGCAACATAGGTGTGGTTGCGTCTGTGTGTGATGATAATTGAGGATTAGAGCATCTCCAATGGGGGGTCCTTACTTAACAAGGACCACTCCCCGGTAAGGACCCTCCATTGGAGGAAGAAAAAATGAGTTCCCGTTAAGGAACGGGCAACTATATAAAGACCCTCTCTCTCCTGGGTAACTAACGGGTCCCACGTTTAAAAAAGTAATAAAATGTGTACTACTTGGTCCCACTTGCATAAAAGAGTAATAAAATGTGTACTATTTGGCTCCACTTGTAAAAATGAGTAATAGGTAAATTATTTTTGTTTAATGATGTATAGATAGTGGGACATATTTAAGTACTTTTCATTGGAGTTCTTATTAGTGTATTGCCATTGGAGTCATTGAGTCCTTAATAGGTACTTTTATTAAAAAATTATAAATAAGTGATGTGTCACGTGGGGTCCATTTAAGGAGTCCTTGTTAGGGAACTACCATTGTGGATGCTCTTAGAGTTTGTATGTATGTGCTTCAGTGCTTGTGTGTTTGTGTATGTACTTGTGAGAATGTGGATAAATGCGCATTAAGGCTTAAGCAGTTTCTTCTTCAGCCTGTGTCTTCCTGAAATATTGATTATTAATGGTTAAATTGCCATAATACATTCATACCATTGTTGTATCACGATTCACAGTTATGGCCTTTTGATTCAAGGGCAAGCCTGGAGTAACTGGATCAGTGATGTGGGACAGTGGAATTGTGCTGGGGAAGTTTCTAGAGCATTCTGTTGACTCAGGAATGCTTGCTCTACAAGGCAAGAAGATTGTTGAATTAGGATCCGGTTGCGGATTAGTTGGGTAATTACAATCAGAATCTCATTGTTATTGTTCATCAGTTTGTTGTACTAAAAGACTAACTTTTCAGTAGGTTTTCTTTATTTTCTTTTAGCTTTTTCACGAGAGAGGATTGGGAATAACATCATTAGAGAGAAAGTTTGACTAGTTCTCATACTAAACAAGATAGGATTAGGAATGAGATAATCTTAGATGATTTGGAGCATGTGTGGAGAAGATTTGTAGAAACACGTAAAGGAGAATAGATCACATGTAGGATAATCAAATGGATGAAGGTAGAAGGAGACCAAGGAATAGTATAATCAGTGTTTTCAAAAAGCAGTTCTAGCAGCGCTATAGTGTAGCTGAATTTGAACAAATTGCAACTGTTCCGCAATCTGCTATTTAGTACAGAATGATGCCAAATAGAAGCTATAGCAGCGTTATAGCACTGTAGCATAGCAGAATTTAACAAGCCGCTATTTTCCGTGATTGACAACATTGGGAATAATGCAAGTCATACCATGACAAAAGGTTTAGTTATTATTTGATTGAATTCATGACAGAATATTACGGTGTCATTTGATCAATTTAGCCGACTCCACCTAATTAATGAGAAAAGGGTTTTCTAATATAAAAAAATTCTGTGTCGACTTTAACTGTTGTTAGGATGTTGTCTAGAACTGGTGAATAATTTTTTTTAGTTTGTTCTCACTCAGTCTATAATGCTCTATTATTTTTTTTCTTCCTTAGTTGCATTGCAGCTCTTTTGGGTGGAGAAGTCATTCTTACTGATCTGCCTGATAGGATGAGGCTTCTCAGAAAGAACATTGAAACCAATATGAAGCATATTTCTCTGCGCGGTTCTATAACAGCAACTGAACTCACATGGGGAGATGATCCTGATCCAGAACTCATTGACCCCACACCTGATTACAGTAATAACCCTTCCTTAACCCTTTCTAACAAGTAATGAACTCACTGTGACATGTTGCAGTCATTTGTATTGCTGTCATTATCAGCATCTTAATTAGTGTTGTTGATCTAGGATTGCAGAAAATAACAGTTTGTTCAAATTCCACTACACTATAGCCGAAATTTGACAATAATGATCTTAATCCCCGCTAATTTATAGTTAATTGTATCTTTTACCCTTCATCTTATTTGCATATGTTGTTCAATATCTGAAATTCAGGTCTCATATCATACTTTACCATCTTTCATTTTTAATCAAATATATTTTATCTGTACAATATTAGGAATTATATTTGATTAAAAATATTCTTTTGGTATCATAATAGATGTAGAGCAACATATGTAATCATTTATAGTTAATATGCAAACATTCTATCTGTACTATAAGATTAGTATGATTACATAATGTAATTACAACTTATACCTTTAAGATCCCCAAAACAAATATTCATTTGGTATCATAATAGAAGTAGAACTTTGCATTATGCTACAGACCTTGAATTATATAGCTCTTGCTAATGTTATGCATAAAAAATGTCCATTTTGGTGTTTTGGTCTAATGAGAATTGAATGAGAAAGATCACTACAAGATACTTTGAAACATGTTTTGTACTTCCATTTTCTGTTTTCTCATTTAATTACAAAGCTGTACCTTGTTTACAATTTGTTTCCTGTTTTTATAGAGGTGTACATGAACTCACTGAATTTGTTGTTTTCAGTACTAGGATCTGACGTCGTATACAGTGAGGGCGCTGTCGTAGATCTGCTAGAGACACTTGGCCAGCTCTCTGGACCTAACACAACAATATTTTTGGCTGGGGAACTCAGAAATGGTAAGGACTGCATTCCTTTTTCTGCTGTAGTGCAACAGGGTTTGAAGAAATCACTATTGTTTCTGATATTATTAAGTACAATATGTTATTAAATACTGCGCTATATAACACCGCTGCATAGTTAAATTTGAAGAAACTGTTATTTCCTGCTATCTGCGATTAATGATAATGTTTTTTCTTTCATTTTTGGACCACAATTAACCAGAATTGTGAAAAATAATGTTTTCTGATTTCAGATGCAATTCTTGAGTACTTCTTAGAAGCTGCAATGAACGACTTCACAATTGGCCGCGTGGATCAAACTCTGTGGCATCCTGACTATCACAGCAACCGTGTTGTTCTTTATGTTCTAGTTAAGAAATGATTAAGTGTAGTTTTGTGTAATGATGGTACCATAGCATCGTTATTCTTTCTTACAAGTTTTTCTTATTCTTATTTTTTTTATATAAACCTACAAAAGTTTGTAATGTTGCGACATTTGAATGGGATGAAACAAGCTTAGGTTAGTCTTCCAAATAGTCAAATAAAGATTCTAAGTTATACAAGTGAAGTTATGTATTCTTTTCTTTGTGGGTATTCTTTTATTTATTATTATATTTTCAATTTTTTATTTTTTTATA